>Ga0316206_1000857_pt1 | contig 33069 bp, 36 predicted proteins | sample 6monthpyrite_MG_FD_204942 | JGI IMG/M metagenome (GOLD analysis project Ga0316206, IMG submission 204942) | Microbial mat bacterial communities from mineral coupon in-situ incubated in ocean water Damariscotta River, Maine, United States -... | ecosystem: Environmental > Aquatic > Marine >... | reverse complement strand
CACCGCAAAAACTTCCTGTGTCGAAAGTTCACCAGGAAAATCCTTGTCGGCGGAAATAGAATAGCAATGTTTACAGGTTAAGTTGCAGCGTCGAATCAGGTTCCAGATCACGACCGGGCCGGGTGGGTTGCGTTTAACACCCAGCGCAGTTGGATTATGTAACTCGCGCATATACTGGCTGATTCGGAACATTTTATTCTCCTAAGGAGGTTTACTAACAGGCTTTTATATAACTGTGGCTATAACAGTCGCATGCCGGTTTTTTTCAGAATACGTTTACTAAACAACACATCATGACCACGGTCGTTCTCGCCTAACAAGCTGGCAATTTCGTCAACCAGCTTCATTGCTTCTTCGCGATTATGCGCATGCACCATGGCAAATAAATTATATGGCCAGTCGGGTAAAAAGCGCGGTCGATGATAACAGTGACTCACAAAACTTAAAGCCCCTACCTGTTGGCCTAATTCAGAAATGCGTTCGTCAGGCACATTCCATACCGTCATGCCATTACCTTTATAGCCTAAAGCATAATGATTAGGCACTGCGGCTATACGACGAATAATGCCCAGTTGTTGCATCGTACGCATTCGCGCAATAACCTCATCCGAACTAATACCTAAACGTTCGGCGATCTCAGCATAAGGCCGGGATACCAGTGGCAAACCAGATTGTGTCGCCTGAATAATTTTTCGATCGATGTCATCTAAAATAGATGGACTCACTTCCGTTTGTTGCGCTGCTGTTTTATTCACTGCACTTATACCTGTAGTTGCAAACCAATAAAATACTCTTCCAGCTTGGGCATGTTAAATACTTTCAAACCGGTGCGCTGTTCAATTTCGCGATTAACTTCATCAATTTGCTCGGGTGTTTCTGTAGCGAGTACATACCACATGTTAAAGTCATGGTCGCGATGATAATTATGGGCCACTTCGGAGTAACTATTAACCACTTCGGTAACTGTTTCAAAATCGTCTTCCGGAATCTGAATGGCAACCAGACTAAATGCGCCACCCAATTTTTGCGCATCATACATTGGGCCAAAGCGGGTTAAGGTTTTATTTTCAAGTAAATTTGATAACCGTGTTAACAATTCTTTTTCTTCAATACCCAGTTCAGTAGCAACATCGGTATAAGGTTGTTCTGTTAAAGGAAACCCTGTTTGCAATACATTAATAATTTTTCGATCTAGCGCATCCATTAGACAACCGATTGCTGTGTATTTACTTTATTATAAATAGCACCGCGCTGTTTAAAACGACGAGTGCTAAAGAGTACTTCATAGTTAATCTCATCAAGATTGCAGCTTTTAATTAAAAACTGAATATTCTTTAATACGTCATCTCTATCCTGACCGTGAATCATGGTAAATAAATTATAAGACCATTCCGGTAATCGACGTGGACGACGATAGCACAAGGTTACAAAATCAAACTGCCCCATACACATACCCAATTCTGAGACATTTTCATCAGGAATATTCCATACGATCATCCCGTTAGAGCGATAGCCTAATTCATGGTGACGCACTACCACACCAAAACGTTTAATCACATTCGAGCTATTTAAACGTTGCAAGCGCGCGAGCACTTCAGTTTCGTCCATATCTAATTGTTTACCCAGTTCAGCGTAAGGGGTTGCACAAATCGGTAACCCTGCCTGAATTAGATTGATCAAAGCCTGATCTTGTTCATCCCATGAAATATTTTCAGGTTGAACTTTCTTTGGCAGTGAGGGGTGACGACTAACTTTCATGTCCATTGTTCACCTCCAGCATTTGTACAACCTTTCCAAACTCAAGGTCGAAGCCCAAATCAATATGATAGTCTTCTAACATGGGCAAATACATTACGGGAAGCCCACTACGATGCTCAATGTCATCCAATACTCTATTTAAGTCATTCTCGTCACTTGCGGTAGCCACAAACCATAAATTAAAATGATGTTCACGCTGGTAGTTATGATTCACCTCGCTATAGTCATTAATCAATGCAGCAACATCCTCTAACACATCGTCTGGAACAGACATCGCCGCCAGAGTACTCGCACCAATACTGTTAGCACGAAACACTGCACCGACCCGGCTGACGAAACCTTGAGCTTTAAGTTTATTCAACGTATCAATAACCACTTCTTCAGTGGTGCCTAATTGCTTTGCTATTTTCTCAAACGGACGCGAGATTAATGGAAGGCCATGTTGAAAATCATTTAACAAATGTCTTTCCAATTCGGTAAGTTGTTGTTTACTTATTGTGTTATTAGCTTCAGTCACTGTATTTGTTCTATGCATCAACTACTCCAGCTAACTTACAAACCAATTCGGTGTGCACGGTTGGTGAAAAAAATGCCACTGGGTTTGTTCATAGGTAGCGTGGCGATGGGATTAAAGTTCTGCGTATCATAAACAGTTACTTTGCCGCCATCACGCGCCGAAACCCAAACGTGTTCACCCCGAGGGGTAAATTCCATATGTAAAACCGCTTTACCTGGTTTAAGTGTTTTAATAATTGTTAACGATTCAGTATCGATAACTTGCACTGTGTCATTTCTAGGATAGGCAAAATTAACCCACACCTGGCGCCCATCCGGACGCGCCATGACAAAGACCGGCTGGCCATGAACAGCTATGGTTTTCATTTTCTTCCAATTGCCACGATTAACCACAAGAACTGAATCACGACCAACTGAAGGTAAAAACACATAGTCTTCGGTCATCGCCCAACCTTCTAGGTGCGGCATTTTATACACCGGCATTTTTTTAGTACCGCGGCCATACTGATCAAGAATACGTTGCACACCTTTTTCCGGATGCCATAAATCGAGTAACACAAGACCGTCTTCTCCAAACAAGCCCGCGATATAGTAACGGCCATCCGGCGAAATCAATCCATCATAAGGTAGTTGACCAACATTTTTAAATTTGGTGACCAGCGGTTGACTCTTACTACCCTGCTTCATGCCGCTGAGATCCGCTATCCAGATTTCACCAGCATCATACAAGGAAAAAACAAAACGCTGTCCGGGGGCGTCTACTAAACCAACCACTTTGGAGCGTTGATCTTTTTGCGGATCACCATAATTTGCCGGAATATCTGCAATCAGCTCAAGTGTTGTTGAATTAAATATTTTCACTCCACCGGGTTTGTAGTTAGAAACTGCCACCAGTTTGCCATCTTGCGAAATAGCACCACCGATACTGTTACCTGATTGAATAACACGTTTAGTAATTTTTGATTTAAGAATGTCGATTTTGGTAAGGCCGCCATCCCGGCCAAACACGTAGGCGTAGCGTTCGTCACGTGAATAAACAATAGAGGCATGTGATAAATCACCTAAACCATTAACACGCGCCAAAGTGGTTGACGTTGTTGTTTCCACAATACTGACGCTACCCGTTGCGCGTTCAATGACAACACCAAGGTCACCAGTACCTCTTAAATTTGTATTGGCCAGATTTGTATTAGAACAGCCTGCCAAAAAACTAAATGACAAACTTAATAAAAGTGTTTTACTAAATATAATCATAAAGTGATGCCTGCATAGAGTTCGTCAACTATCCAACGAACTTCTTCTTTGGTTAATATCGTCTTCCATGGCGGCATCGGTGTACCGGGGCGCCCTTGTAAAATAGTATCTTCAATCATTTTTCGCGGCCTGGTTTTTAAAACGTCAGCAGTTAATGCCGGGCCCAACCCCCCTTTCATTGTCATTCCATGACAGGAACCGCAATCCTGGAGTAACAAGTTATGGAGTTCGGCTTGACGTTCTCTGGGTATAGGCATTGCATCATCTGCATAGCTAACATTCGCAACAAACCACATTAATGTTATTAATAAAAATGTTGTTAACAAGTTAATATTTTTAACCATGTAATGATTGATCCTGGTCAGGAAAATAATCACCCATAGCTTCATCGGTAATAAACCAATCTAATGAATGAGCAAGTGATACGACTTTACCGATAACAAAAATAACCGGTGCCTGTATTCCTGCATTTTTACTATCCCTTGCAAGCATGGATAAAGTTGATAACACCCGGTGTTGCTGTGCGGTGGTGCCGTTTTGAATGGCCGCAGCGGGAGTATCACTAGGTAAACCCGCGGCTATCAATTTGTGAGTAATTAAATCAATATTGGCTAGCCCCATATAAATAACAATGGTTTTGTTTGCATCGGCCAATGCATTCCAGTCTAAATCGAGAGGTTGGTCAGTCTGACAATGTCCGGTTACGATTTGCACGCCTTGCGCTAAACCACGATGCGTAAGTGGAATACCCGCATAGGTTGTACACGCTGAAGCGGCGGTAATACCAGGTACTACCTCAAACTTAATGCCGTGCTTTGCCAGTAATAAGGCTTCTTCGCTGCCGCGACCAAACACAAAAGGATCACCGCCTTTAAGGCGCACAATAGTACGTTTGCCTTCAGCCAGATTGATCAGTAATTGATTAATTTCATCTTGCGGTAAGGTATGGTTACCGGTTTTTTTTCCGACATAGATTCGGCTTACGCCGGAGGGAATCTGTTCCAGAATGGCGGCGGAGACTAATCGGTCATATATGACCACGTCGGCATTCTGCAATAGACGTAGAGCTTTAACAGTTAATAATTCAGGATCACCAGGACCAGTACCGACCAAATACACTTTTGCTGATTGATTCATTGTTTTACTCGCTGGATAACAACTTTAAAGATAAGGCGGGAAAGTTCTCCCCGCCTATCCAGTTTACTAAAGTTCAGACTTATTGAACGTTAGTCTAGTAAACGTCATGCATAGTGTTATACACATTAAATTTACCGGTTGGCGTTATAAGACGTTTGTCTTTGATAACTTTTTTCAGTTTCAAAGTCTTGTCATCTACCACAACAATCGCAGATTCCTGTTTCGCACCACTCCATACAGAGAACCAAACTTCATCACCTTTGTAATTGAATTCAGGTTGTACGATACGTTTAGGACCTTCACCCAATTTAGCCCACTCAGCGATAGGTAAAACTTTGAAAGGTTTGTCGAGGTTTTTCAAATCATATACCGCAACCGATTGACTAATTGCTGTATCAGGATTCAACGGACTATCCACATATAAATGGTGAGACGTTGGATGGGTCTTGATAAACAAAGAACCACCGCCCTGACCTTTTAAGGTACGAACCACTTTCCAGGCATTCTTTTTATGCTTTTTAGGGTCGGTACCAATAACGGAAATCGTATCATCACCTAGATGACTGGTTGCCCACACAGGACCGTATTTTGGATCCTTGAAATTGGCGCCACGACCTGGATGAGGGATTTGACCAACGTCAATCATTGCAGCTAACTTGGAGGTTTTTGAATCCACCACCGCAATCTTGTTGGATTTATTCGCTGCCGTTAAGAAGTAACGCAACGTTGAATCCCAACCACCATCATGTAAGTAACGCGCTGCATTCACCGTGGTTACCTGAAGGTTTTCCAAATCAGAATAATTCACCATCAAAATCTTGCCAGTTTCTTTAACATTGATAATGAATTCTGGTTTTTCATGTGAGCCTACAATTGCCGCAACTCGGGGTTCAGGATGATACTCTTGCGTATCCACTGTCATGCCACGTGTGCCTACGATCTTAAGCGGTTCAAGTGTGTCACCTTTCATGATGGTGAATTGTGGTGGCCAGTAAGCGCCCGCAACCGCATATTTATCCTCATAACCTTTATACTTGGATGTTTCAACCGAACGTGCTTCCATACCCACTTTAATTTCGGCAACGTTGCCTGGCATTTTCATCCATAAATCGATCAGATTAATCTTGGCGTCACGACCGATGACGTACAGGTAACGACCTGAGGTTGACATGCGTGAGATATGTACCGCATAACCAGTTTTAATGATATTGATGATTTTTTTAGAGTCTCCATCAATAAGAGCAATTTCACCTGAATCGCGTAATGTAACCGAGAAGACATTTTTCAGGTTATATTTGTTCATTTGTTTTTTAGGACGTTTGTTTACCGGAACGATAACTTTCCAGGTATTCTTGATTTCTTTCATGCCAAATTCGGGAGGCACCGGTGGCTCGTGTTGTAGATAACGCGCCATTAAATCCACGTCTTTTTCCGAGAGTTGACCTGAAGAACCAAAATTAGGCATCCCCCCTGGAGAACCATAACCAATAAAGGCTTTCAGATATTCAGTACCTTTTGGCAAAGTAATATCAGGGGTTAACGGTTTACCCGTTGCACCTTTACGCAATACACCATGACAACCCGCACAACGTTCAAAGAAAATTGTCTTGGCACGGGCAAATTCAGCCTCGCTTACTACCGGCGCACCTGGTGTGAGTTGTTCTTTTGCTGTACCCGGATCAGCAGCTACTGGTGCCCCCTTGTAACGCAATTCCGCTTCAGGAGTCCCCGGGTGTTCACCGCTTGCTGCATAAACAGGCGCGTTAGCAAATACGCCTGCCAGCATCACACTAGCGATAGATAGTTTTGTAAAATTCATAACGGCTTCCTCATTAAAGTAATTAGTTAGATGTATTGGTATTCTTGTAAGAAGAAATTAGACCGTATCCCTCAATATCACATTGATTTAGATCAAGAGTAATCGCTAAGAACAACTATCCGGAATAACATAGTTATTTACTCTGTTTTAGTCGCGCTTACTGGCGCGTTCTCTCTTTTTGCGTTTCTCTGCTAATGGCGGACACTTATAAGCATTCCAGTAGGTGACCTGACAATCCAGACAGTAGTGACATTCATTGGCATTGATTTCACCCGTTGAACGAATCGCACGTACTTCACATTCATTTCGGCAAATCTGGCAAGGACGTCCACATTCTTTATAACGGCGTAACCATTCAAATATTCTAAATTTAGACGGGAAGGTTAATGCCGCACCTAAAGGGCAAATGTAGCGGCAATAGAACTTACGATTAAACGCCGATATTAAGAGTAATCCTACTGCATAGAGTACATAACTCCATTCGCGGGCAAAATGTAATGTGATAGTCGTTTTAAACGGCTCAACTTCGGCGAGTTGCTCTGCCAAAACCAGGGACTGCATCGAAACGGCAAACAGACCTAACAAAATAATATATTTAATTGCCCACAGACGTTCATGTACGACTTCGGGGAATTCGATCGTTGGACATTTGAAACGTTCGCCAATTCTGAAAATCAATTCCTGCATTGCACCAAAAGGGCAAAGCCAGCCGCAATACACGCCTCGTCCCCACAAGATTACCGTTACGGCAACAAAACCCCATAACAGAAACATCATCGGATCAATCAGATAATTTTCCCAACTAAAGCCATGCATAAATGAGCCCACAAAGGTAAATACATTAACAATAGAAAGCTGCGCCAGGGAATACCAACCGATAAAGACAACGGTATAAATGAGATAGCCTGTTCTTAAATAAGTCAAAAAAGTAGAGTGCTTCGCCAGCCAGTCCTGCATGATCAAAATAAGCATTAAAACGAATAGGCCAAACAGCAGAATGGAAATTTGAAAGACTTTACCTCGCCAGACCGAAACCCATATGGGTTCAGCATCAAAAGCTTTCATTTTTTCAAGTAACTTGCCATCCTGGCTTAAGATATCCAAGGCTTTAGCAACTTTACGCATGGATTGATTGATAGTGGCATTTAACACCATGACGGTAATGGTTGCACCACTGATGGTATCAATGGATTTGTAACCATCACGATCCTTACCACCAATTTTTATTTTGTCATTAACATGTTTACCAAGATATTGATTTATGAAGGCCTGTAGGTCAGCATCAGATATTCCCACCACCAGAATCGGCTCTTCATGGTGGATAATTTTCAATCCAACTAATTTACCATTGACATCAAAACCAACCAGAGTACGAATAGGCTTACCGGAATAGGCAGGAATTTTTGCAATATCATCAGTATAGAAAACATAACCAACAATATACTGCTCTTTATAAACAATAGCCGAGCGCGGCTCACCTTCTAAATCGCTGACACGATCAGCCTGAGGGAAAAATTGTTGAATCAGATGAAAATCATCCTGAATTCCCGCTGCCATTGCATAACCACTCAGTACAAATAATGAAATGGCCATAAAGGCATAATGATAAAATGGGAAATTTTTTTCCAATATAATTCACTAATATTAATTTATATAACCGTTAATATTAAGCATAACTCAAGATTATAACCTTGACTTAAATCAATAACAGATAACACATTTTTAATTAATTACGGCTGATTTGTCCAAGGCCAGCCATTACACTCAGCGCCAGGTAATATTTGTATTATATTTTCGGGACTTCTAGTCTCGCACAAGCTCGTAACGTATTTTATGTTCCAGAACGATTCCAGGCTTGATTACCGTCATGGAACTATCATCAAATGTTACTTTGCAAGGCTTTGGCTTGCCACAATCGTACATAACCTGCCCGTCTACCCAATGAAAAAAATCCAGATGTGCGACAATCAGTTCACTCATGCCAAATTTATTTTTAATATAAGCACTTCCAGTCGTTTCTTTTAGTGCCAGGTTAAAAGCACGATTAATATTCTCGGGCTTAACAGTTTTAGAGTATGGATAAGGAACATACAGTCTGATGATTCTTTTTTCGGGGTAAAACTTTACATATTGATTATTACCGGAAGTTTGCGCCATTTTTGCGTCATTCCCTTCTCGAGAATAATAGCCTGAATAGAGATGCTTGTTAGCCGCAGCTGAGTTCTCAGCAGCATGACTCACAGTAGTACTTAAAAGACCAAAAGCCAGAGATAATGCCATCGCTCCGGAAATAGTTATTACTGAAGATTTCATTTTCATTAGGTTAATCCTTCCATGCTAAAAAACTTACCAACAGAATACCACCGGCATTCTGCTCCGTACAACCACCACAGGTTAAGAAAAACAAATTATAAATTGCAAAGAAAAAACAATAACAAAATGCTATCCTTCATAATATGCAAATAATAAAAATACGTTCTCTAAGGCGACTATTCATACCGCTTGTATTGCCCTGCCTGACACTAACAGGACTCCTATTTCCTGTCCCAGCTTATTGCGACTCAACAACGATGACTCAAACCAGTACCTTAACCGCCACTTTAGTTAACAATACAACACCAAACACCAAACAAGATCCGCCCCAAAACATATCCCCCCACCCAATACCATTAGCGCAAAAAAACCCCGGCAGAAAGAAAATTTTGATTGATGATTCCAGAGGATTGTCCGCATTTTTTATTCTTGGAATCGGTATCAACATCGTCATGGTGATAACCTTTGCCTGGTGGTTCTCCAGTGAATGGCGCAAATCAAAAAAGTAATAGAGGTTATCTAATAATGACACCGAAAAAAGAATTCCCCAAAGGCACCATTGTCCTTTTTGTTTCTCTAATAGCGCTTATTGGAATATTTTTCATTAGTCAGTCGAAAATAAAAAATACGATTCCGCCAGAGCTCATAGCCGTATTACGCCCAAATGCAGCGCCCTTGCAACCTTTTACGCTCATAGACCACAACGAGCAAGCCTTCACCCGGAAAAATATAAAGGGTAAGTGGAGTTTTTTGTTCTTTGGTTACACACATTGCCCTGACGTATGTCCTACAACGTTACACACCCTAAAACAAATAAAGACAGCCCTGATGAAAAACCCACAAACCGCGTCTGATATGCAGGTTATTTTTGTATCCGTCGATCCGGAACGCGATAAACCGGAACTGCTTAAAAAATACACCACTTATTTCGACAAAAATTTTATTGCGGTTACCGCTCCTGGTAACAAACTCCTTAAATTTTCCAAACAGTTTGCTGCCGCCTATATTAAAGAGCCAACCACAACGCCAGGCGAGTATTTAATTAGCCATACCAGCTCTATTTTTTTAATCGACCCACAAATGCGGATAGTCGCCTCGTTTTCACCACCGCATTACGCCGCAACGATTACTTCACAATATATAAAAATTCATGAGATGTTTTAGTAACTATTTTCATCGTACAGTTTAATATTTAGTACCTGTATGGATACTTAAATATGAGAATAGCGCTTGAAATTAAACCACAAGCGGGTTTTAATATTAACTATTAAATTTACTTTTTTATAACTCAATAATTATTTAAGATTAAGAAAATGACATCGAATATTATTCCTTACATACCGCATACACTGGCGATCCTTAATACACTATCCGCGATACTGGTGAGTGTGGGTTACATCAATATTCGCAAACAAAACAAAGCTATTCATAAAGCCTGTATGATTTCGGCACTGGCAGTGTCAACGGTATTCATGATTTTTTATCTCTATTATCATGCCAAAATTGGCTACATTCCTTTTGCAGGGCAAGGCAACATACGGTATCTATATTTTTCATTGCTTGCCTCGCACGTCATTCTCGCGGCTATTGTATTCCCAATGGTTCTTATTACCGCAGGCCTGGCACTTCGTAGTAAATTCAGCACCCACAAACGCATAGCACGCTGGACACTGCCTATATGGCTTTATGTTTCTGTGAGTGGAGTGGCTATCTACGTCATGTCATTTCATATTTACACTAACAACTAAATAGTCTTTCAAAAATTTTCAAGTAAGGATTTTTTATGGAACTTATCTACTACACCATTGCAGCATTAGTACTCTATGGCGTTTCCGACTTTATACTGAATAGCATCGAAATCAGAATGGGGAAACGACTGCCCAATCGTTCTTTTATTTTTCTTATTATTATAACTATTCTGGCTATGGTATCGTTCAACCTTATCCGAGCGATATTCGCTCCACTAGAACCCGCTCAACAAACAACAAATACTCAGACTGAACACACTATTCAAGCTCCACTACTGCCGTCTGAGAAACAAACTAAACATTAATTTGGTTAATAATTATTCATCGTCCACTTATGACGCTAAACCATGAGATTAAATTATGAACGAATCAAATAATTGGCTAATACATGATCACCACAAATATGATGAGATGCTCACTGAATGTGAAATGGCGGCAGAAATGGCTGACTGGAAAGACGCCGTGCGTTTGTTTAAAGAATTCACAGGTGATTTAAAACTTCATATGCTGTTGGAGGACGAAGTGCTCTACCCCATTTTTGAGCAAAAAGAAATTGACTCGGAAGATGGAATAGCTGAACTACAGGATGAGCATGAGAACCTTGTTCGGCTGTTACGTGATTTGGTTGAGGTTATAAAAACAAAAAACATTGACCACTTTATGGAATCACTTTTACCTTTACACAAGGCAATGAATGAACATAACGAGCATGAAGAAGCAGTATTTCGCCATCTGGGCAGTGACGCATTACTCACGCGCCGCGACGAGATTATGGGACGATTGTCGGCTTTACAGGAGAAAGAAGGTCACAAACCAAAAAAATGGGGGTTCTAAATACCCTTTACTTATTTTCACCGATTTGTTTCCCCCAATGTATATCTAGCGCCCCACATCGATTTGAAAACAATCACCAGGAACATGATGCCACCTATAACGGCAATCAATCCACCCAGCCCCATTATGCCCATGCTCATAATACGTTCTATATCAACCAGGCCCTGATCAACACCTGCTGTTTTACGTTGCACACCATAACCACCAGACCAGACTAAACCAATTATATGCATTAGCTGACCAGCGGCATAAATGACTGGCTGCCGTGTTGCCCATTTACTTTTTATCTCTTTAAAACCAAGGCGTGGCAAGATATGAAACGTAACGCCCATATAAGCTAAAGTAACGGCAACAATGGAACCATGATAATGCGCGGGTACGGTTACATTGCTACCACTTATCATAAAGCCAATCACTCCACCCACGCCAAATAACAACATTGAAAAGACCAACGCATAAAATTCCGGGCCAATTTTAAAATGGCTTTTTTTACTCTTTATAAAACCAAACAGAATAATTAAACCAATGGGCAAAGATGCCAAACCACCGCCATACTGCATAAGATACGATATAGCTTGTTTATGTGTTGCTGCACCTAAATCATACATCGAGTAAATAAAGGGTGTCAGTATGATAGGCAACAGACCAATGGCAAAAATAATTAATGCAACACGTGGTGACAGCTTTAAACTCACGCCGGCTAACGTTGCCATCCATAACCAGCTTACGAGCATCAACTGAATATGCATAAACTGTATTGTATGGCCGGCATCCCAGAATAATAATTCGTAAAAGTATGCACTGATGGCAAAGTCCGGCATATCGATATACGACATAATCAACACTGCAATCGAGACAAACGCAGCAACTAATGCGGTATACAAACCAAAACGTAATGCACCTTCGCCACTAATAGTTGATTTAACTGAATGAGAAAAGAACAAACCGTTTATTACAAGTAATGTGAAGCCGAGTCCAAATAGACCTAAGCCAAATAAAAATAATGGGTGCTGTAATACGGGAACATAATTATTCATTAAAGGTTCAGCCGCACCAAAGAAAGGCGCCAGAGTTATAATTACAGTTCCCAACACACTTAAACCAAGGGCAAACCAACCACAACGAACACAGCGCACACTGCTATTCAGATTCCAGAGCACACCAGCAAAACCAAGAAACCACACCAATACAGTCATATCTACGTGCACGACCAGTGCAGTATGAAAGAAATCAGAAAATGGAATCACTTCCTGAAAATAAGGTGTACGAGAAAGTACTATCAGTAAAGAAAAAAGTCCGCCTATCACTAATGCACCAAGGGATAATAATAACCACCCTACCGTTAACTTGCGTATACGTGCCTCAGGCATATCAAGTACGAAGCTATCGGTTATGGCATTAAAGTTACTGCCAATATTTTTGCTCTGGGTATTTTCCTGCATACTGCTCATTACCTTTCCATAAGACTGTGTATAAAATTAACTTGTAAAAAAACCGCCTGAACCAGCATCAAAATCAATTAACAGCTGTTGTTCCGGTTTTAATATAATATTTTGTTCATAACGATACGTTGGTCCTTTAATATTTATATTGTCATTCATCCAGAGCCGCAAGCTATGTTTACCTGCAACCACTTTAATGCGCTGAAATATATTAACACCCTGGTCTTTATGAAAACCGGTCGGCTCGACTGTTGCTTTCGTTAGCAGTTTATCATCCAGATATAATTCAAGTTGCATCGGTGATCGTTCACGCGGGCAGTCTGTCGCCAGTCGCATATTCGGTGCCAGCTTCATTAACTCCTGCTGTGATAATTTTCGGCAGGCTTCACGTAATTTTGTTGCATGTGTAAATGATAATGTAATGACTGCCTGATTCTCTGCTAGCTGATGATAGGAAGGTTTAAAAGAAAAATACCACACCACTACCATAAAAAGTGTGTAGTAAAATGCCTGTAGTCCATAGCGCAGTATTCTATTCATGCCCGGACTCAAATTCTGACTCGACTTCTGAAACTGTCTTTTCTTTTTTACCATCCAGGGTATTAATATGCCGTTGGAATTCAGTAAGTTCTCGAAGCAGAATAGCCTTATCGTTTACTGAAGCACGAAATACTTTTATATGCGAACGATCAGCTCGTCGGCGCAGAATGGGTTGACGACTACCCTCAAAGCGTTTATCCATCCAGACATTGCCATATCGATAATAACAATCGTTGGTTCTACAACCCGTCACAAATACACCGTCGGCGCCATTGGCTAAAGCGTATTCCACTAACGTAGCTGGCATCATACCGATACAAAACAGACTAATAACTTGTATATTGGCGGCTTCATATTGCGATATATCCAGGGCATTATCACAACCTAAAACAATAATTTTGCCATTGCCTTTAAGCTTGGCAATGGCTTCGTCCATGTGAGTGCGAATGTCATTAATCGGCATTTGCGGCATATCAATACCCGTTACCAGCACCTCATTTTTTTGCCGAAACGGATTTGATGACGGACAGGAACCAACACAAATTCCACACGATGCACAGAGATCCGGATTTACTTTTACTTCATGCGCAAATTTAGCACCATCGGTTCGATCCTGAACGGTAATGGCATCGTAAGGGCAGTCTTCTGCACATTGCTCACAACCATTACAATAGTTGAGATGCACTTCGGCTGCCGCTTCACGTTTCTTTGGCGGTAACCACGGTAACAGCATTAAAAATATCGTTATGCTTAAAGTTATAATCCAGGTTTGCCCTGCCGTAAAATAATCCATTAGCGGATAAACATTAAGATAAAACCAGTCCAGACTTAGTATTTCAGGAACTTGTGCAGCATCCGCAACTTTATGACTGACCGCCGGCGACGCTAATGACAAGGCGAGTAGCGCTATGAAACTGCCAATAGCGAGTCCTTTCGGCGCAATAATTTTAACCAGTGACAAACGTTTTACATGCAACCAAAGTGCAGCAATTAAAAACAGAGGTTGTCCTAAAAGGTGCAGAAATGCCATTAAGGTAAAAAACCTGTCAGACATTTGATGGCCAACAAAATTGCGTGACATGGAGCCGGAAATAAGAGGTAAGGCATCAATTAGTTGTGAAGACAACATCGCAACATATAAGCCCATCTCATCCCATACTAACCAGTAGCCGGTAATGCCCAGAGTGATAACAATCCAGAGTGTTGGCACACCGGTAACCCAGGAAAACCAGCGAAAGCCATTGTATCGCCCTAACGCGAACTCCCGAAACATATGCAAGACAATGGTAACGACCGCGGCATCAGAGGCATAGCGATGTAAGCTGCGCATGACCCCGCCGGCATACCATTGCTCATGTGTTATAGATTCAACCGAGGCATAGGCCCCTGAAAGACTGGTGTCAAAAAAAACAAACAGGTATAAGCCGCTAATGAACACGACCCAAAAAAAGAAAAAGGCAAGTCGGCCAATATTGTATAACGGGTTCCACTCGGAACCGAAGGCAATATTAAACCAGGCTTCTATAGCCAGAAAAAAACGTTTAAGAGGATTAATAAAACTCAATAGTCATTTCCAATAGGATTTATACACAAGCTTAAACAGTCCGTAATATTATATTAACAGCTGCCAATATACCTTGATCATTATCAAGTTTCGCCGGAATGTTTATCCGGGCGCTTGTCTGGATACCGACCACGACGGTATTCTCGCACTAAGAATATAATGATAAGAATAATAATTATAAAACCAATGAGCATGCCAATAAATAACGAGTAATCAAAATGATAAGAATCGCTGGCAGGATCGTAGTTAGTACAAAAAAAACGTACTTTATTAATAAGGTCGGCAATCAAGGTCTGGTTTGGTTGTGGTCTTCCCAGGATTAATTCTTTTAGAGGCTCAATTAACAGAGGAGTGTCAAATACTTCGCCATAGACCTGCCGGTATACCACTCCGTCAGCATCAATGATGGTTGCCTGTACCACGTGATCAAAGCCCTTGGGCGAGGTAAAAAACAGAAAACCCAGCTCTTTGGTTAGCCCTGCAATCGCTTTGGCATCCGCACTTAGCAAATGCCAGTTTGCATCATTGATTCCCTGTTTATTGGCAAAGTGTTTCATTGCCTGAGGACTATCAACCTGACTATCAAAACCTAGAATAGCCACAGAAAATTTATCAGAGCCTAATGTTGTTCTGGCTTTTTCTATCACAGACGATAAATGGCGCGTGGTCATCGGACAAATCTGGTAACAACTGGTATAAATAAGACTTAGCACCAACGGCTTCCCATGAAACTCGTGCAGTGTAATGCCTTTACCCGAAGCATCAGTTAAGCGAAAGTTTGAAAGTTTATTTCCAATGGCATTCTGACTTTCCTGAAGTGCTTTTTTATACTGAAATTTCTGGATCGATCCTTTAGGTTGGGGAATAGAATTCGCCGCATAGGCTGTTGCATAGTGCGGTTCAAAAACCAGAGCCAGGGCAATAGCGAGAACAATAATAAGAAAAGTAAATACCTGACGCATTGAAGATAGTTTCTTGGTTAGGGATTTTAGCTTGCACCTGAAAATTCAACAAATAAAAAATTCAGAAAGAGTACCTGACTAAAACGACTTTCATATTCACAATAAAAAACGGGCAGGATAATCCCGCCCGTTTCCATTGGCTTAATTATATCTAAGCTAAGTTCTAACCTAACGGCCAGACAGAAGCAAGATACTTCCAATTTATAAAGTAATACACCACAAACGTAACAAGCAACAACATCGCCAGACCAAACGTACCGGGTGCCTCAAAGCCACCTTTAGTATGGGCTTCTTCTTTCAGCGGCGCTGCCATTTGTAATACTTCAGGTTTACTTACATTGTAAACCGACGCATGGAGAGGCTTACCGACAAAACTTTCCAGGATACCTGCAGAAGGTTCGAGTTTTTTACCAAACAACAATGAACCCACAGCAACCACCAGAAACATCGCGCCACCGACAATAGCCAGTACCCCACCGATCGCACCAACGGCCATTAATGTATAAGCAATAGCCGGATATTCAAAGGCCATCGCGGCACCGGCAAAATCCATATCCCAATGTCGACGTGCAACGCCTAAGGTACCGGCACCTAACATAAACAGAATCAGAATAGTCATGCCGCCACCAAAGACGTAAGGCTGCATCTTTGCCACCCAGGGTAAAAACATTTGTCGTCGGAACAACACCGGAATCAATAAATACGTTACCGCCATAAAGGTTAAGGTAGTGCCGGTTACCACCGTTGCATGAAAATGTGCAGGTACATAAATAGTATTATGGATAATCAGGTTGATTTGCTCCGTTCCCATGACCACACCGGTAATACCACCGATAAATCCGAATGTTACCAGTGAGATAAACATCGCGGAAAAAATAGGATTACCCCATGGCGCTTTACGTAACCATTCGAATAAACCTTTAGTATAGCCTTTACTACGTTGCGCAACTTCAATCGAACCGGGGACGGTTAAACCATGAATCATACTTGCGAGTACCGCCAGGTACATAGCGTAACTGGTGTTGAAAATTTTCCATTCCGAACTAATGCCGGGGTCGACCAGAATATGGTGAGCCGACGCGAGCTGCAAGAAAAAAATATACAACAAGAATGCAAAACGACTGACCTTTTCAGACATCGGTCGCGCACCAAACAATACACCGGCAATCAAATACCAGATAGAAACATGCGCAGCAACGTTAATTTGTTGTGATGAATGCCCCATCCCCCACCAGATAACACGGTACATTTCCGCATCGATATGGCTGACATAACCAACAGACCAAAGGAATGTTGGAATCAAAATGATAGCACCCGAGGCAATAGTGAAAACCGCAATAATCGCAGCCGTAATTGCACCAAATGTCACCAGCGGCACCGAACCTTGATAGGTTTTTTCCTGTTGCGCTATGACCAGTGTTCCAAAAAACACAAACACCTGAATAAGTGCGCCAACGGCAAACAAGATTAAGCCCAGATAAAAATGCGGCTCAGCCTGCATCGGTACATAAGACGTCATCATGACACTCGACTGACCACTGAACACCGCAACGTTGTTCATAACCGCGCCAATTAACATCAGGAAATAACCGGCCCAGGCCCAGCGCGGCGTTGCCATTCGACAACGCAGCAAGGTGGACGAAGCAAAATGTAGCACGGCCATTTCGAAAAAGATGATCCAGAAGATCAAGGCATTAATGCCGTGACCGGTTAGAACCATGTAAAACTTATCAGCAGCTAGAAGGTGAACTTCTTGCCAACGGGTTAGTACGACACCGATTGCAAGAATACCTGCAAGCAACAGCGCAACGATACCAGTAACGGCATTAACCTTCATCAGACTTTCTGCTGACTTATGAAAATAAAACCCGGAATCGGGGCAGACTCTAAATTCTGACATGTCTATTTATCCTCCACGTAGATCTTGCCCACCATTGTATGGTGGCCAATACCGCAATATTCGTTACAAATGACACTGTATGTACCTGACTTATCAGGTGTAATTTTCAGCACCATGTCATACCCGGGAACAACCTGTAAGTTGATGTTAATGGGTTGTAGCGAAAAACCGTGTTGCCAATCCATTGAAGAAAGGTGTAATCGATATTCCTGATTCTTTTTCAACTTTAACACTGGATACCATTGCCATAGGCGACCTAGCATATAAATATCACTGCCTGCCGGTGGTGCAACAACCGGAATACCGGCTTCTTCACCAACCTTATATTTGGCAATCATTTCTTCAACTTTTGCACCGAACTTGGCCGGTGTAGTTTGATAGGCCTCAGTTGACAGATTTTGTTTACCGTACACATGCCATAATGGCATCATCAGGAACATTATTATGCACCAGACCAGGGCTATCGCAATCCAGATGAGTTCTTGCCGACCAACCGGTACTTTCCACCAGTGTCGATCAGCAGGCGGCATAAATGAAGTCATAAACAGTCTCCCTTAATTATGTAATTGTTATGGTGCAACGGGAAGATTTACGATTTCCATTATTCCCCACACAATATAAAAAACGGTGGGCATTGCAACGCCGATAAAAAGTAAAAGAAATGGGTTATCTAGAAGAGATTGCATCCCGGAGATACGGTCGTCCTTCTCATTTGAATTTTGATCTGACATGGTAAGCTTCCCTCTAACTTTATAGTTTTTTATTATCGCACCAGACTTCATACACAAATACCGGTTATATATCCTCTATATAAGTAGATATCTGTTTATCAGCTAGCAGTTTGTATTCTAAACACCAATGGAATCCAGAGGATATCCAGTGCCACATGTACATAAAATCATCATTACAAGAATAGTATAGATATCGGTATTCGTAGAACTTGACTTACATCAAGAGAAACCATGTTTTGAAGTAATTTTTCTTTAAAATCAATTAGCATATAAACATTTGCTGAATTAATGATGAGTGCGATCCGATATGCTCAATAAAGCAGCAACGAATAAAATTACTTCTTATTTGTAAATATGTCCTTCAATTTTGCCAGCCCGCTCATAAAACTACCATTTCTATCTTCATGATTAGCCATCAATTGTTCCAGCTTATGTAGCCTTGAATCATGTGTTTTAAAATGAATCAAAAACCAGTCTCTTAGTTTAATCTTCAACAGCTGCTCATCAAAGTCTGATGGGGATTCAAGATCCATTGTGATCTCACGAATATCGTCAAGCAATCGCGCATGATCTGCACTATGTTCCATGTAATGATCATAGCCATATCTTTTCATTAATTTTTCTTCAAGCATAAAATGAGCATGGATTGTTCCAAAAATATCATTCAGAATATTTACCAAGGCATTCTTATCCGAATCTTCCGTCAGTCTTGAATAAAAAGAATTTATCGTTGCGATCAACTCTTCATGTTCATGATCGATTCCAGCAATACCGGTTGCAAACTGATCATTCCATTCAATTAAGTCCATAAGTAAGAATCCTGCTTATTAAAATTCATTGTCAATAGCGTTATACACTTGATGATATAGATATCTATACTACAACAAGGCATCGCAAGCCATCCACATCCAGTAAACTAATATCATTCCCTTTTACTTCGATTAGAGATTTTTTGCTCAATTGCGACATAATACGCGAAAAAGTTTCGGGCTTAATCGATAAGCGTGAAGCAATTATATTTTTAGGCGTGCTTAAGTGGATAGCCGATAATGCCGCGGCATCATCAGGGAGCTGGGCCAACAAAAAAACGACTAACCGATATGTTGCATTATGCAGGGTAAGGCTATCAATTTCATTGACTCTTGCATGTAGATGTCTACCCATAATCGCCAATAAACGAAAACAGGTTTCCTGAGAATTTTCAAGTAAGTTACGAAAAAAGGCGACATCAAAACGAAACACTTCACTTTCAGCGATCGCTTCGGCACTTACTGGATAAATATGCTGTGGCATAAACATGACGGCTTCTGCAAAAGTTTGCAGTGGGTGGATAATTTCCATTACCTTCTCATCACCGTCTTGAGACAGAAAAAAAAGTTTTATTTGTCCGCTATGTAACATATAAAAATATTCGGCATCTGAACCACGTTCAAATAAAAGTGTCTTAGCCGGTAAGGACACTTTCCTGGTGGTGGCAAAAATAGTTTTAAGCTGGTCATCATCCAAAGCTTGAAATAGAGGGATAAGTTTAAATTCTTCTAATGTAATACTATTAAATTCCATGACCTGAGCCTCGGCGTATTATTTTAATTGTAGATCACTTGATCTTAATCAAGGACAAACCTATGCCTAACATCGCTATTATATTAACAGTATTCTGCGACCAAACCATACAATAATTATGGGAATTTATAGTTTATGAAATTAGTATTGCTACTAGCCGGCCCTTATTCTTCTTGTCAGAAGACCCGACATGCCTGGCAAGAAACCTGTTTTAAGCAGAATATCGAACTTGATGCGATTGATTTAGATAATGAGAAAGGACAAGCACTGGCAGAGCAGCTCAATTTAAAATCCTTTCCTGCTTTAATCCACAATAATAAAGTAATCGCCGTAGGACATCCCGACAAACAAAAAGCAGAAAAAATAATATCCGACCTACTTACGTCAAAACAGTTACTGATGAAATAATAATGGGAGGTAGAAAAAATTACTAAGTCACAAAGAAATGGACTCTAGAAGAAGTAGCTAAGCCGGTTTAATCGTCATGTGAAATAAATTCACCTTCGATGGTTTTTTGCTTAGAAGATGTTTGCTGAGAATGCGTTGCAGACGCTCCGGTCTGGGACTGGCGGCTTCGAATTATTCCATTTTTTAATATTGCAACCGCTATCCATTGTCGGGTGACAGGAATCAATAAAATAAATCCAATCGTATCAGTAAAAAATCCTGGTGTAAGTAACAATGCTCCCGCAATAAACAGCATCAGGCCTTCAAGCATGGTAACGGCCGGTACTTCGCCACGCGCCAAACTTGCCTGGGCTCGCGCTAATGTTGAAAACCCTTGCACTCGAAGTAACCACACACCAACGACTGCCGTAAATACAACCAATCCAACCGTAGAAAGTGGGCCAATACGATCGCTTACCTCGAGTAAGAGGTATATTTCCAGGATTGGAATGGTGAGAAATAATAAGAATACTATACGAAAAAATGACATACAGGTTATATGGGGCTTAGCTTTACGTTTTTAAAGCCTAATTTTAGAATTTACTGCCTTTCAGACTAAAAATCATCTAAAAATTAGCTATCATGTACTCTACATAAAGACAAAATACAAAGTTGCTCAATTGAAGTCGAATTATTATATTGCATTAACAACCTGTCCAAATCCCGAGATTGCCCAACAACTGGCTCGAGGCGTTGTTGCGCAACAACTTGCGGCCTGCGTTAATATCATTCCAGCCATTCAATCTATTTATCCGTGGCAGGGCGAGATTACGCAAGACAATGAAAGCCTGTTGTTAATGAAGACTCAGCTGCAACAACTTGGGGAACTGGAATTATATATTCAAACACATCATCCATACGAACTTCCTGAATTTATTACATTCACGGTTAAATCAGGTTCTAAAGCTTACCTCGACTGGATTACAAACAGCCTGAATAAAAAAGATAATAAGTTAAAATAGAATTCATAATAAATGAGTGAAAAAATAAAAATCACACCTGATTATTTAACCAAAGGCATGTATGTTGTAGAGCTGGACCGGCCGTGGTTAGACTCGCCATTTTTATTTCAAGGATTTGTCATTAATACAGATGAGCTATTAGATGAAGTAAAAGCTATCTGTGACTTTGTATATATTGATATTGAGCTTTCCGATCCCACTCTACGCGGTCAACTTGAGATTCTGCGTAGCAGACCAGAACCCCAGGTGATAATCACTAATGCATCACCTAAACCACAAAATCCAGACGAAGCTGACCACCAAAAATATATTGATAGATTGCGGAAATCTCGCGTTACTTTTGATAAGGCTACGATGTATATTAGTCAGGCATTAAAAGATGCTCGTCTCGGTACAAGTATTGATACAAAACAAGCCAAACAACTGGTGAGTGATTTAACCGATCAAGTACTGAATAGTTCTCATGCACTGGTTTGGCTGACCTTTTTAAAAAGTCGTGATGAGTACACAGCAAATCATTGCGTTAACGTATGTGTCCTGGCCATAAGCTTCGGGCGCTGTTTAGGTCTTGATCGGCAACAACTGAACCTGGTTGGTTTAGGCGGTTTGTTACATGATTTAGGTAAAATGAAAACACCTGATGCTATATTGAACAAACCAGGCAGGCTCACTGCCGAAGAATTCACTATAATGAAACAACACTCTGAGCTTGGGTTTAAATTATTAAAGGATGAAAAAGATTTATCACTAGAAGTACTTGATATTGTGCTGCATCACCACGAACGTAAAAATGCCTGCGGCTATCCCGACGAATTACCCGAGCATAAAATTCCCTTGCTCACACAAGTTGTATCCATTGTCGATGTCTATGATGCGATTACCAGTGACCGTTGTTATCACGATGGTATGTCCCCCTATGATGCACTTAATAGTATCTATAAGTGGGCCGAGAAAGATTTCAATATAGAACTGGTTGAAAGCTTTATCAAATGTTTAGGCATATACCCAATAGGAAGTTTGATCGAACTCAATAATGGGCTCGTTGGTGTGGTGATTTCGGCCAGTAAGTCTGCCCGTCTGCGCCCCATGATTATGTTGGTGCTCGATAAAAACAAAAAGCCGTTTAAAAAACGAAAGATCTTAAATCTTGCCTATCCACATTGGCATAAAGGCCCTCACGCGCTGGAAATTAGTAAAATCCTTAGCCCAAACAGTTTTAACATTAATATTCGCCAGATTATTAAGGATGAATCACGCGTTTTATAGCATTTTCATGCCATTTAGATGATACTTGAAGTTCAAAAATAAAACTAATAATACACACTCTGTGCTTTAACACCTTGCCGTCATTATTATATATATAGAATACTTGAACTTAGGCATTGGACTTGGGTCTCACTTATTCTGGTTTTTCAGTTTAATTAAAGAATTTAAACTAACCAAAAAAATTTGGCCCAAAACAACGATAATTTTTAAGCATTATAATCATTTGCTCAGCCAATCGTATCACTTTAATTCAGGACTATTTGTATGTTAAAAAAACAGTCAATTATCTTTTTACTTCTTTCCAGTTTCATATTCTCAATCGGCAGCGCTCCAGGCTTTGCCGCTGGCGATGGCATTTCTGCGCTGAATTCGCTCAGCTCAACCCTTGGCTTAGGCCAAGATGAAAACGAGATTCTGGAGCCCGATGTCGCTTTCCAGTTTGGCTACGAAGTAAAAGACAATACTGTAAACGCTCACTGGGAAATCGCACCCGACCACTACATGTATCGCGATAAATTCAAGCTGGTTATTAAAGAAGGAGAAGGTGTTAGCGTAGGTTCAGCTACATACCCCAAAGGCGAGATAAAGAACGATGAGTTTTTTGGCAAAATTGAAGTCTATCACCATAAAACCGATGCCCAAATTTCCCTTGTTAACTCAACCGATAAAACCGTATTAACAAAACTACAAATTACTTACCAGGGTTGTGCAGAAAAAACCGGTATTTGCTACCCCCCTATTCGCAAAACAATTGAATTAAAAGTTAAACCTGGAGGCACTGTTGCCAATACAGCCCCTGATACAAAATCCAGTAGTACTGTAGCGACTAAAAGCACATCAACCTACCCCGAATTTGTTTCTGAACAAGAACAATACGAAAATTTACTTGGCTCGGGTGAAATATGGAAAATAATTATCGGCTTCTTCCTAGGTGGTTTAGCACTTGCGTTTACGGCTTGCATGTATCCAATGATTCCGATTCTGTCCAGTATCATAGTGGGTCAGGGTGAAAAAGTAACAACCGGCAGCGCCTTTATTATGTCGCTTGTTTATGTTGAAGCGATGGCTCTCACCTTTGGCGCAATGGGTTTAATCGTCAGTATGATTTCCGGCTCATTCAACATTCAAGCCTATTTCCAAAGCCCGGTTATATTAATTCCATTTACCCTTATTTTTGTCGCGCTGGCTTTTTCCATGTTCGGCTTTTTCACTATCCAATTACCCGCTTCGTTCCAGGGGAAGTTAAGTCAAATCAGTAACCACCAAAAAGGCGGTAGCCTGATTGGTGTTGCAATAATGGGCGTACTATCAGCGCTTATTATTGGCCCATGTGCTGGCCCAATTATTATCGGTGCACTAACCCTTGCAGCAAAAGAAGGTGATCTCCTCCTTGGTTTTCTGGCGATGTTTGTTTTAGGCAACGGTTTAGGTTTACCTTTACTCGTTATCGGTACAACAGGTGGTAAGTTCTTGCCAAAAGCTGGCACCTGGATGGACATTGTAAAATATGTTGCCGGCGTTATTCTTTTGGCCATTGCCATTTCCATGCTTGAACGCATCAGTTTCATTCCGATGGTATATATTATGGGATTATGGGCTGTTCTGTTCATTGTTTGCGGTGTTTATCTGGGCGCACTTGAGCCCATCAAAGAAGCCGCATCTGGCTGGAAGAAATTCTGGAAAGGTGTTGGGGTGTACCTGATTCTATACGGTTTAGTCGTATTGCTTGGTGGTTTAACCGGTGCGCGTAATTTTAATGACCCGCTTCATGGTTCAGCTTTTACTAACGGCGGTGGTGGCACAGCAGCACAAGCACAACATTTAACCTTTAAGAAAATTAAAACCGTTGAAGATTTACAAATTGCCCTTAAAGAAGCCAAAACAAGCGGTAAATACGTTATGCTTGATTACTATGCCGACTGGTGTACTTACTGTAAACAATATGAAGACTATGTTTTCAGTGACTCGAAAGTACAAACATTGTTAAAAACCAATTTCCTGTTATTACAAGCCGATGTCACTGCGAATGATGAGCAGGACCAACGTCTACTATCACATACCAAAGTACAGGCACCACCGGCAATACTTTTCTTTGATAAACTGGACGCACAGGAAAAGAAAAATTATCGAATAGTAGGTGCAATGAACTCCGCGCAGTTCATTGAACGCGTAAACCGGGTTCTTAAATAAATAATTAATCTCTATAAGGTAGCAAATGAATAAAAAGTTACTCATGGTTATCGCTGTCGCTGGTGTTGTTGCCGGTATCACTGCTAATCAGTTTTACGCAAAACAACAGACTGCCCGTGTACCCGATAAACAGCCGGTAAAACAATCTACGCCAGCAAAAAAATCAAGCCAGCGTCCGAACTACACGCTTAAAGATTTAGAAGGCAAGCCGCGTTCCGCTTCTGAATGGGATGGTAAAGTGGTTGTTGTCAATTTCTGGGCAACCTGGTGTCCACCCTGTCGGCGTGAAATGCCCGCGTTTATCGAGTTTCAGGAAGCCTATGCAAGCAAAGGTTTTACCTTTGTCGGCATTGCTTTGGATGAAAAGTCAGCCGTCGTTGATTTTACCGATCCAATGGGAATGAACTATCCCATACTGTTGGCCGATCAAGAAGGCATTCAACTGAGTCAGGAGTATGGTAATCGCTTAAACATATTACCTTTTACTGTGGTACTCGATCGAAAAGGTAACATAGTAAAACACTTCTCTCGTGAAGTAGATTTTGCAGGAATCGAAGCGGTTGTTAAGCCCTTACTTTAAGAGTAATGGCTTTAGGTCCTGAATCACTTAGGATTCACTTAGGCTTGACTCAGGTTCACTCAATTCGTTTAATCAGCAGGCCCAAAATTGTACTGATCTATCACCTCAGCCGGCGATGGATGTACTAAAATTTCATTACTCACGTCGACCACGGGTAAAGTAAACTCTTTAGTAGAAAAACCACTAAGCTTCATGCGACGATGAATGAGTTGCCTTATTTTAGGCTCATCAATAATTTGATACTGAAATTGAATGCCTTCGCGTTTTAGTTCCTTTCTCATGTTGCGTGTATAAGGGCAACTCTCACGTCCGTAAACTACGACATACGGGAGTGCATACAGCGGCTTTAAAAATTGTGTTTGCGCCAGGCTACTATCGCTGACTAACAGACTTAGAAAAAACCAGGCTGAAATATTCAATGTCCTACTCATCATTATAGAAGTGTAGACCTATGTGCAGGCCAATGTGGAAGCACAAGGTAAAAGATGGCTCACCTGTACAAATATTAATCAACATTTAAGTTTTTGTATGTACAATAGATAAAAAGAATGCTTACGTCACAGCATTTAACCCCAATCTCCTGCAAAATGCTCCTAATTGTTCTTATTTTCGTTTTTGTAGACACTCGAGTTACTTTCAGGCACAATATTAGTCTATAAAATGTACGATTTTAAGACTATCTACGGCATGAATACAAATATTACCCAATGTTGATTACGTTGCTGCTAATTTTCATTAAATGACCCTATTATAAGGTATGTTGCTTCAATGGCTCAGATACTCACTTTACATGGTCCAAATCTAAACTTACTCGGCACTCGCGAACCTGAAATTTACGGTGCGACCACGCTTAAAGACATTAATGCCGCTTTAGCGACGCAAGCGACGCTCGCAGGCCACTCGATTAGCTGTTTCCAGAGTAATGCCGAACATGAAATTGTTGAGCGCATTCATCAAGCACAAAAAGACAATGTAAAATTTATTATTATCAATCCCGCCGCTTTTACCCATACTAGCGTTGCTGTACGTGATGCACTTTCCGGTGTGGCAATTCCTTTTATTGAAGTACATTTATCGAATGTACATTCACGAGAAAAGTTTCGCCAGCATTCTTATTTTTCCGATATTGCCGTTGGCGTTATCAGTGGTTTAGGTGCGCAAAGTTACCAGCTTGCACTTGAAGCCATTATTAGCCAATTGAAAGAATAGTTTATAAGCGAGTCCAGTTTAAAACTAACAATAAAGCAAACACTAATTTTAACCCTAACATTAAAAGTGAAGCCATAATGGATATACGTAAAGTCAAAAAACTCATCGAGCTGCTTGAAGAATCAGGTATCGCAGAAATCGAAATTCATGAAGGTGAAGAATCTGTACGCATTAGTCGCCAGTCAGCCAATACCGTTGTTGCGGCAGCGCCAGTAGCTGCAGCAGCCCCTGCTCCGGTTACTGCACCGGTTAGCATACCAACTGAAGTGGCAAAAGAAGAAATCAGTGGCCATATCGTTAAATCACCCATGGTTGGAGCGTTTTACAGTGCATCAAGCCCATCAGCAAAAGCATTTGCAGAGGTAGGTCAAACAGTTGCCGTTGGTGATACCTTATGTATTATCGAAGCTATGAAATTAATGAATCAAATCGAATCCGACAAAGCGGGTGTCATTAAAGCTATCCTCGTTGAAAACGGCCAGCCAGTTGAATATAACCAACCCTTATTCGTAATTGAATAACGAGAATTGTTGTTACTCTTCATTTTCATTACTAATAATTATTAAGGTTGATCCATCATGCTTGAAAAAGTTCTTATCGCAAACCGGGGCGAAATTGCGTTACGCATAATGCGTGCCTGTCGTGATCTTGGTATTAAAACTGTTGCGGTTCATTCAGAAGCGGACCGAAATTTAAAACACGTACGTCTCTCTGATGAATCTGTTTGTATTGGCCCGGCATCATCAATGGAAAGCTATTTAAATGTACCCGCTATTATTAGTGCGGCAGAAGTAACCGACACCATGGGTATTCATCCAGGTTATGGTTTCTTGTCAGAAAATGCGGATTTTGCCGAACGCGTAAGAGAATCCGGTTTTGTATTTATAGGCCCAAGTCCTGAAAACATTCGTGTTATGGGTGATAAGGTTGCAGCGATTGCCACAATGAAAAAAGCCGGCGTCCCCTGTGTACCAGGTTCTGATGGTCCACTTGGTGAAGATGCTGAAACCAATATGCGTATCGCTAAAGAAATCGGTTACCCGATTATCATTAAAGCCTCCGGCGGTGGCGGCGGTCGTGGTATGCGTGTCGTACACAGTGAAGCGGCCCTAAGCAGCTCCATTGCTCTCACTAAAGCTGAAGCAGGTGCTGCCTTTAACAACGACGTTGTTTACATGGAAAAATTCCTGGGCAATCCTCGCCATATAGAAATTCAGGTTCTTTCTGATGAACATGGCAATGCTATTCATTTAGGCGAACGTGATTGTTCGATGCAACGCCGTCATCAAAAAGTTATCGAAGAAGCGCCGGCGCCGGGTATCAGTGATGAATTACGCAATAAGATTGGTATGCAATGTGCGAATGCCTGTATTGACTTCGGCTACCGTGGAGCCGGCACATTCGAATTTTTATACGAAAACGGTGAGTTTTATTTTATTGAAATGAATACCCGGGTTCAGGTTGAACACCCAGTTACCGAAATGATTACCGGTGTTGATATTGTAAGACAACAATTATTAATTGCTTCGGGTGAGCCGCTTGAGTACAAGCAAAGTGATATTAAAATTCAGGGACATGCATTTGAATGTCGTTTAAATGCCGAACATCCTGATACTTTCATGCCATCACCGGGGACGATTAATAACTATCACCCACCCGGTGGACCAGGTGTGCGGGTTGACACCCATATTTATAATGGCTATGACGTTCCACCTTTTTACGATTCAATGATCGGCAAATTGATTACCCATGGTAATACGCGGGGCATTGCTCTGGCAAGAATGCGCGGCGCGTTAGGTGAAGTTGTAATTGATGGCATTAATACCAATATCACTTTGCATCAGCGTTTATGTAGAGACTCAGCGTTTATTGAAGGCGGTGTAAATATCCATTACCTCGAAAAACTTCTTGGAATTAATTAAGTCTAACTAAAACACCTCTATTAACCACGGCGACACAGCGAAAAAAATATAGAACTCACTGTATCGTCGTGGTTATATTTTTTTAAGCTTAACAAAATATCGGAAACATCATGGCGTGGTTACAAATCGTATTACAAGCAAACACTGAACAAGCATCCATCCTGTCGGATATTTTATCTGATGCAGGTTCCAGTGCCGTCACCTTGCGCGATGCTGCCGACCAACCTTTGTATGAACCCCCCGTCGGTGAAACACCTCTTTGGTCTGATACCGAGGTCATCGGCCTGTTTGATGCCAATACCGATATGGATGAAGTTCTACTGCTCATTACAAACACAATGGGGGCTTGCCCAAACTACACACTTAATCCATTAGAAGATAAAGATTGGGTCAGGGAATGGATGAGTCATTTCAAACCTACCCTATTTGGTAGGCGTTTATGGATTGTACCCAGTCATCATGCAGATATGCATATTTCAGAACATCCACAGGCCATTAATATTTTACTCGATCCCGGATTGGCCTTCGGCACAGGGACACACCCCACCACAGCCATGTGCCTGGAGTATTTAGACCAGGCTCAACTTGAGCAACAAAACGTTATCGACTACGGTTGCGGCTCCGGAATATTAGCCATTGCAGCGGCTAAACTCGGCGCAAGCAGTATTCTGGCCGTTGATAATGACCCGCAAGCCTTAACCGCAACCGCAGATAACGCCCTCCAGAATAACGTAAAGGATTTGTTTCAAATTCGATTGCCCCAGACTGATTCCATGCCAGACTCTTCTGTACTACCCGCAGATGTGCTCGTCGCCAATATCCTGGCCAAACCGTTAATAGACTTGGCGCCATATTTAGCGACACTGGTTAAAACGAGTGGCAGAATTGCCCTGTCGGGTATACTAAAGGAACAAGCTGATGATGTTTTACAGGCATATTCACCTTTATTTGATATTAAAATCTTCAAGCAACACGACGATTGGGTTTGCCTGTCTGGCCGCAAGATATAACAAGACTAAAAATTGTCTTTCCAGAAAACATAGCAACATTTAATATAAGCAGCACCCATGTTAATCAAGTTTAAAAGCAGCCCGGCGGCACAGGCTGTTTAAAGGCCGGATTTTCATTTAACAGCCCCGTAGCTTATAATATAGCCACATTAACTTTTCGTGCTGAAATGTATACCTGCTGCCCTATTTGTAAAACCAATTTCAATGTTACTGAAGCCCAACTACAGGTTGCGCAGGGTAAAGTTCGATGTGGCTCATGTAAAAATGTTTTTAACGCACGTCAACACATCAATTATCGTTCGCCCGCTTCCAAGAAGAACCCTCAAAAGGGTGCCGCGCAAAATACGGAATCAAAACCCAAACCCAACACAACTCCAGCTTCAGGTTCAGTAACGCGCAGTCACGTCTCTAGCAATACATATACGACTCCTCATAAACCAAACGTTGAGGCTCGACCGAAACCAGCAACCTCTACGTCACCTGACGAACAGATTATTACTCCGGCACCGCAAAAAGATAATACAGCTGGACAGAACTCTGCCGAAGATATCAATGCTATTTTTAATGCACTCGATACCCAACTCACACAAGGCACTTATATTGACATAGACAAACTCGATGAAGTCGATATTAGAGAAGCCGCCTTTGATGATATTTTTGAAGCTGATGACAATATTTTAGTTAATCAAAAAGACACGTTATTAAGCGACTCTGAAATTGATCTGGACGAATATCAAAAAAATAACCAGGATGAAATCAGTGACTATATTATTAAACCAGCTCTGAAAAACATCACAGACGATTCTGAGCTTATTAAACCATTAGATCATATTTACGCTCAACATCACACTAAAGAGATTCCGTCGACAGAAATTCCTTTGCCAGAAAAAACGCAACTCGACGACTCAAAAGATGACATTCAACAACATGCTTTTGATTTTATATCACCAACCGATGAATCTGACTTATCACCCGAAGTTAAAGAGCAACCTGCTTATGTAAAGAGACCTCTTAAAACAACTTCGAATGAGCAAAGTGAACAACAAACAGACCGTGCCGCCCTGCATCAGGCAATCGACAATATTATAAAAGTAGATAACAATATCCCAACGCCCTTCGACCAAAATGATGCTCATCATTTTGTAATTAATGTAGAAGCCGAGCCTGACGTTGAGTTAGTAGACGAAAATGATATTGACAAATTATTTGCGAGTACGGATAGCCTAAGAATATCTGATTTAAAATTTGATAAATACAAAACAGCAAAAGAAAAAGAAGAACACGTTTTAACTGCGATTAAGAACAAAATGAAAACTGCAGTTGAGTCTACACCCGAGGTCGACTTAAAGCTGGAGTCAGATGAGAGTGAAATAACTTCTTTTAACAATCAAGTAGAAGGTAATGTTAATCCTGATAATTTCGCGTCTGATTCACTCACAACTGATGATTTTAACCTCAAAGATTTAAATCCTGATCATATTAGTATTGAGGATGAAATTGATTTTGAAGATGATATAGATCCTACCAGGGTCGAAGAAGAAATCGTTCTCAGTTCACCAGAGTTAGATGATCCAATTCCGCATCGTTTACGTGATGCTGTAGCCTCACTGGAACAGCCCCCGGTTAGCATTTCAAAACGGTTATTATATTTTTTAGCCGTTATCATTCTTATTACACTCATAGGAATGCAACTCGTCTTATTTAAAAGCACAGCCATTGCAAATATGTTCCCGGCACTGCAACCATTTCTGGTATCAATGTGTGAGAGCCTACCTTGTCGCTACACGGGCAACCACAACAACAGGCAAATAGAAATTCTCAATCGTGATGTGCGTCTACATCCCCAGGTTAAAGGGGCACTATTAATTAGCGCAACGATTATCAATCAGGCTAGTTACACTCAACCATATCCAACCATTTTATTAAAATTTACAGATTTAACCGGCGCAACGGTTGCCCAACGTTTCTTCCAGCCGAAAGAATACCTTGGTTTATTGAATAAACCCTTTGCGCTGATGCCGAGTAAGAAACCCGTACAACTCAATATCGAGGTACTAGATCCCGGTAGTGAGGCCATCAACTTCCAGTTTTCCTTCCTCTAAAACATAAATATCAGCCAAATTGTTGGCAAAGTGCCACTTTTCCAATTTTGACAGGTGCAAAATGCAATTGATGCTTTTATCACCAAAAATAAATAGGTATCATGAGGCACCCCTCGAATTTCTGTTTAACTTAATTTAGGTCATACACGGCATTATGTATATCGGACCCTATCAGCTTTCAAATCAAGTCGTTCTTGCACCCATGGCGGGGGTAACTGATCGTCCATTTCGTCAACTGTGCAAACAACTGGGTGCCGGTATGGCCGTGTCTGAAATGGTTTCATCCAACTCCCTGCTTTGGGGTAGCGAAAAGACCAAACGCCGTGCGAACCATGATGGGGAAGCTGACCCTATATCGGTACAGATAATGGGAACAGAACCGACCATGATGGCCACAGCTGCAAAGCATAACGCTGATAATGGCGCGCAAATCATTGATATTAATATGGGTTGTCCTGCGAAAAAGGTCTGCAATGTACAAGCAGGCTCGGCATTAATGCAAAATGAAAGTCTCGTGAAAGAAATTCTCGAAGCGATTGTGGCTGCGGTCGATATCCCGGTCACACTCAAAATTCGCACTGGCTGGGATACCGAAAACCGCAATGCACTCGATATTGCAAGAATAGCAGAACAATCTGGCATACAGTCTCTGGCAATCCATGGAAGAACCCGTGCCTGTATGTATAAAGGTGATGCAGAATACGACACCATTGCCAATGTAAAAAGTAGAATTTCTATTCCGGTGATGGCTAATGGCGACATTAGCACACCGGAGAAAGCCAAATTTGTCCTCGATTATACCGGCGCTGATGCCGTAATGATTGGAAGAGCGGCACAGGGGAGACCCTGGATTTTCCGTGAAATTGATCATTTTCTTAAAACGGGACAAATAATGTCTGCGCCAAGTACCACAGAAATACGTGATATTTTGCTTGGGCATTTAACTAACTTATATGCGTTTTACGGCGAATACACCGGAGTGCGCATGGCGCGCAAGCATATAAGTTGGTATAGCAAAGGTCAAAAGCATGGAGCCGCGTTTAGAGTAGCGGTTAACAAGGCAGAGACCTTGGAAAAGCAATTAGAAATTACACATACTTTTTTTAATACGATGATAACCAGGGAGGAAATAGCAGCATGACATTAGAGGCAAATCCAGTCGCCGAGGTGACCGCTACAATAACAAACCCAACTTTTGATAAACCATTACGCGATTGCGTAGCAGATTCCATCAGTGCATATTTTAATGCATTAAACGGACATCCTGCTGGCAACCTGTACAATATGGTTTTAACCGAAG
>Ga0316206_1000856_pt1 | contig 33123 bp, 33 predicted proteins | sample 6monthpyrite_MG_FD_204942 | JGI IMG/M metagenome (GOLD analysis project Ga0316206, IMG submission 204942) | Microbial mat bacterial communities from mineral coupon in-situ incubated in ocean water Damariscotta River, Maine, United States -... | ecosystem: Environmental > Aquatic > Marine >... | reverse complement strand
TAGAGGAACTGGGCTTGGTTTAAGTCAAGTGTATGGTTTGATTAAACGTAGTAAAGGCTCTATTAAGGTTTATTCTGAACCTAATCATGGTACAAGACTCGCGTTATATTTTCCTCGGTATGAAGGGAGTTATGATTCTATAGAAATAGATACCGTTGAAGAAATTCTCGATACAACTGGATCAGAAACTATTTTAATAGTTGATGATGAGCCTGCATTAATAAAGCTAACTTCTCAAATACTTTCTACTCAGGGGTATCGTACACTAACTGCTGAAACAGGAAAACAGGCTTTAGAAATTCTTGAAAACATACCTGTTGATTTACTTCTTTCTGATGTGATAATGCCAGAGATGGATGGTTATCAACTTGCATCTATCGTCAAAGAAAAATACCCTGCTGTTAAGATCCAGTTAGCTAGTGGTTTCAGTGATGATAGACATATTAATATGGTTGATGAATCTCTTCACCAAAACATATTGCAGAAACCTTTTCACTCGAAGAAATTATTAACGAAAATACGTGAATTACTTGGATAATGTTTCTTAAGTTGTGGAATAGGTACTCTACCTAGAGTTTATATGTCTCCTTTCGGCCAGAAACGGAAGCTTAGGTGGTTTGCCGTAATGACCGAAGTTGTTTGATAGTGGTTATTGGCTAGTAAAAAGCATCTGTTTTTATTTCAGAATGCTTTTTATCATTTTTTTAGTTCAGAGGGATTGGACAGTCAAATTGTGATTTGGCCATGGCTTTACATCCCATGGATAAAAAGCCGCTGGCCTGATCACATGCTTTAAGCGAAGCGGCTAGTTTTATGCATTCCAGCGGCATGCTTTTCTCTTGCTGTTGCTTGTGAGTCAATTGGGGTTGTGCCTGTCTCTGGCTGTTTTTTAGAGCCTGAGCTTTTAGTTTGTTATTTTCTTCTTCCAGTTTATTTAATCTTGCCTGTATTTCATTAGCTTTTTTCTTACTGAAGGTAGATTCAATCATGGCGCTGATGATATCGTCCTTCATACCAAAGCTATTTAATTGTGTTATTTCATCAAGACTAAAATCCTTGTAAGTGTGTTCGCCGGTTTTTATTTTCGTGGCTATTAATGTGCTGCTCATGTTTCTTTCTGTCAGGCGCAGCAAATCAGATACTTTCATTTTAGTCGGGCCCACTTTAAGAAGCTCGTAGGAAGCGGGCTGATATTTTACTGCTACAGGGCATTTGTTTATTAGCGTTGAATAACGGCTAATAAATCTACCACCTTGTTCTATTTTTTGGAATTGTGATAACAAGGCTTTTGATAGCAGGCTTGAGTTAGGGTATTGCTGGCAGAATTTATAGAGACCTGATTCACCACTACTCGCCAGGCGGGAATAAGCTATTCTTTCTTTTTTCAGAATGTTGCTTAGTAGCGTATTGGCAGATTTTTTATAGCGATCGTCTGTGATGGTGTTGATGTAATTTTGGTAACCAGCGGATGAGTTCTCGGCTTTCACGTTGTTCCATAGGAGCTGAGCTGAAGAAGTGACATGTTTGTGTGATCTTGGAATAATGCCAGGGGTCATTGTTATTGTTCTGATGATGCCTTTGCGACTAATCTTTAATTTCAGTGGTTTGTCATACGGTAATTTAATGAGTGCTAATAATAAATTTGAAACGGTTTTGTTGTGAAATGACTCGCCATTTATTGACATTATTTTGTCATTCTTTTTTAAGCCAGCCAGATCGGCTGGTGCGTTTTTGATGATTCTCAATGCATTGATATAGGGTGTCTCGTCTTTTAATTGAATGCCGAGAAATACTCTCGTTCCTCGTGTTTTTGCGGCCGCTTCGAAGTTGCCAGATGCCAGCATGGCATCCAGTTCGCCATACTGCTGAATGGATTTTCCATCTTTAATTAAATTATATGAAACCAGTCCGTTAACGGTATTAAATATTTTGTGCAGTCCCTCAGCTTTTCCGTTGGAATAATCTCCGATACTAATGGCATTGTTTGATCCGATAAATGCTCCACGTCCATGCAGATCATTGTCTTTTAAGTTGCCAATGTAGTAGCCACCAGATAATCGTTTCTTGTAGCCTGAGATGATTTCTCCATCGGGCAGGGTGTATTTCATTTTGTTTTGTTTTGGTGTGGGTGCATGGTTGACTGTTTTTACGTTTTGATTGCCGCCGCAGGAAAGAAGGATTAATGCAAAAGGTGCCAGAAAAGAAATTTTATATCTTTTTATTATCATTGTTTAAAAACCTGAGCTTGTGATGTGTCTATTAGTTTAGTGTATTTTTAACCAGTTTATAACTGCTTCAATCATTTCATTTTGGTGTTGAGTGAATCTGTGGTTAGCATTCTTGACCATTTGTTGTTTATAAAGGTCTGATATTAGGTGTGAGCGATCTTTTGCGTGGTAGAAATCTTTGTGGTTGCCGCCGTCTCCAAATAAATCGAGCACAGGTAAACTGACTTTGCCGAGATTCTCTCCGGCATCAAGCGGGTGATCTCCGTTGTTTCGCATACCGATACCAACAAATCCATTGATGCCATGTTGTGGTGTCGCTGCGAGGTAGGCGCTGGCCATTCGGCTGCCCATGCTGTGTCCAATTAAAAATATTTTCTTTACCTGGTGCTGTTCTTTTAGATAGTTAATGCTGGCTTCAATCGTATGAAAGGCCTGTGAGAACATGTAACGATAATCCTGCCAGTCAATTTCATCATCTGTTGGCATTTGTATCGATAGGGTATGAAAGCTAAGTTGTTTATGGGTTTGTTTTCGTAATGGGTTCACTACCTGCCAGCGAGGATGATGACCCCTTCCGTGACATAAGATAACAGCGGTAGTTGATGTGCCTGCCTGTAAAAAAGCATGGTCTTGTATTTGAAAATGATTATTAACGACAGGAACTGTGTTGCATGCTGATATCAGGAGTATGCTGAGTAGTAAAAGAAGTAGTCTTGTTGTCATGCTGATGTCTTTTTGAGATAAAGTAAGTATCTGCGTTTATGGTAGCTAATGTCTTAAATTCTATCAAATGGGTGCTGTCTTTATACTTCAAATTGAGTTCAGTATTGTTTGATTGGCAAGAGTTAAATTTAAATAAATAAGAGTTAACAGGCAAAAAGACAATATATAGTAACAGTTTCTTGTCAGGCTTCGGTCTGATTCAAAGGCTCAGAAAGGGGTTTATATTGTATATGGTGTTGATTTTTATGACTTTTTTTGATGAGAGATAGTCTGCTTTTAATACCTAAATAGAGTCTATATAATCATTGATGTTAGCAAGCAGGCTAACAGTTAAAACAGACAGGGAATTCGTCGTACATGTTACCAGTAACAATCCAGCACCCGGATGGTGTTGTCTATCATTTCTATAATGCAGATGACTCTTGTAGCCGAAAAGGCTCCAGATTAATTTTCTCCAAAATTGATGAGTCCAGAGCATCAAGGTTTTTAAGTTTATTTACATTTGAAGATCTTTCAAAAATATACAAGCTATTACCAAAAAAAGACTTAGAAAGAGCATTTCCAAAGAAGCATATTATTAAAGCTTTAACAGCTGGTACTTTATTAGCATATGAAGAGCGCGCTGATAACGATGCTAGTGAAACAGAAATGGCTTTATTGCGTCTTGAAATAAAGATGACCCTCAATCAGATTCTAAGTGTTGAGATTGCCGAGGCGGCAAATATTGAAAAATCCCTCGAAAATAAAAACGTTGTCCAAAAAATACTTCTATATAAGAAAGAGTATGACAAAGGCTTTATTGATGCTGGCGTAGAGTTTCTGACCTGGATTAAAGATGTTTATGAGGTGGTTTCTCCTACAGAAAATTTAAAACGAGCGATTGATGCGGGTTGGGAAACTTATAAATCTGATTCACCAGAATGGAAACAAACATTTGCAGATAAGCTGAAGGCATCAAATTATAAAGAGGTAATTGATGCATTAGGATTTGATCCAGGTAGATTATCAACAGAGCAGATAGTTGAGGTGTTTGAATCTGCGCAACTAATCTATGATGATGAAAAAACACAGGAAATTATTCTTAAATTTATAAGAGACTATGCCGGTGCTCAACATTCACTAGAGTGGGCGAATTTCATAGGCAGTGCTGCATTTGATATTGTGCTTACTGCTTTACTAGCATTTGCAACAGGTGGTGTTGGAGCTGCTGCTTCTGTAGGAAGTAAAGCTGGTAGGCTTATGAAACCATTGGCTAAGTTGGGAGAAAAATTCTCTGAACTAGCTAAAAAACTTAGTAAGAAGTTTAAACCTAAAAAGAGAAAGAAAACTAAGGTTGGTGGAGGTAAGAAAGATAAAAGTTCTAATAAATCAAAAAATGATGAAAATGATACCGCCTCTAATGATACTGATGAAAGCCCGCCGGGGAAGCCGAATTCTGGACCAGGAAGTGATGAGCATCGTGCCCAAAGATGGAAAGAATATAAAGAACGTGGAGGAGAGTGGGATAAAGATCGTTGGGATAAACAGTATGATGTAAATATGCAACAGGCAAACAAATCGCATAAAGCTGTTGCCGGTTATAGGGATAGAAATGGATTAACCGATGATAAAGGTTGGGCTACTGAGAAAACATTAAAAGATGGAGAGGGAACTGAGAGACGCTTGGATATTGTTAATGAAGACACTCAACAGGCTATCGAACATAAAAAAGGCCAGCAATATTTAACTAAAGATAACCTTTCAGAAATTGAACGAGATGCAAAATTAAGAGAAAATACTGATTGGGAAATTGAATGGCACTTTGATGATCATGCTTCAAAGCCATTAACAGATAAATTGGATGAAGTGGGTATACCGTGGACAATTGGAGACTAAAATGTATGATTTTTTGACTCAGAGTGATTTTGATGACTGGTTGTGGCAGATTCCTTTAAAACTAGATAGCCTCAAGGATAGTGTTGGTGAAAATCTAAACATAGATGTTACAGATGAAGCTTCAGTTCGAAATGTATCTGATTGGGTGGTGAATAAATTTTCCGATGTGGATGAAATTAAGAATAATTCCAAACTCTGGGATGAATTATCATGCTTTTTTGGTGAATATTATAGAGAGAGGCTAAGTGCTGAATGGGGAATAGAACTCGATGTAGATAATAAAGATAGTGTGTTTTTTAAGAAACCAATAATAAAATGTTCGCCTCCACCTATATGTCCAATGAGTGCTGTTACGACAATGATAGCTCGAAATAACGCTTTGTTTATTATAGAGTCGATTGAGAAGAGGCTTAAAAAGGAATCTAAAAAAGCATCATGAATAAGTTAGAACGATTCATAGAGAATAGATATGTCATATAACGCAGTGGTTTTAGTAAGTCAGGATTTTCCGAAAAGTTTCGATGATATACTGGATAGTTTTCAGGATTTAAAGGTTGTTAAGTGTTCTGATATGAATGCATTTATTCAGATAAATGATTTTAATTTCAATTTCAATTTTAATAATGACGATTCAGTTGTTTTAGAAACTTTAGAGATATTAAAGAAAGGAGGTTATGTTAATGATGGATTTGTTCCAGGTAGATCACGTATTGAAATAAGTGGAGATGATGATCCAAATATGGATTATTTTAATGACTTTCTTATGATTTTGAGTAGTCTTTCAAAGCAGTCTGGTTTGCTTGTGTATGAATTAGCAGCACAAGAATTTGTTTGATGGTGAATGTCGAAGATGAAGTGATAGTTATAAATTAAGAATCATAGGATATTTTGTATAAAACGTGTTCTGAAGGTTTGCGATTGATGAGTATGTTTAGGTGGTAAAAGTTTCTATTTGTATTTTTCATGCCAATTCGTTCCATTAGAGCTATAGATCGGCTATTAATCATTGATGTAAATGAATAAATATTTTCTAGTTGTAATGAAATGAGGGAAAATCGTAAAACCTCTTTAGCGGCTTCGGTTGCATAGCCATTTCCCCAAAACTCTTTTGACAATCGCCAGCCAATTTCTATTCCTGGTGCAAATGGAAGTTGCTCGTCAATATCGTGTAGCCCTGTATAACCAATAAATTCACCGGTGTCTTTGAGTTCGAGTGCCCATAATCCCCATCCTCTGTTTTTAATAATGTCTCTTAAGCGATCTGCAAATTGATTGCTTTCTTCTGTTGTGAGGGTGTTTGGGAAATATTTCATGACCTCTGGATTGGCATTCATTTTTGCGAAGGGTGCTAAGTCCTCTTCTTTCCATTGACGGAGGAGCAGTCTTTCTGTTTGTAGTTGTATGATTCTGGCCATATTTCTTTATAGTATTACTCTAATTCGACAAGATTACTTTTTGAGCTGCATTGTTCGCATGTTGAATTACTTCTTGCTTATAAGAGTTCTTCTATACTCATTTAGTTCATTGCTCTGTGTATCAATTTGATGGTGATTATAGCGTATTTAATATTTTATTCGGTAGTGAACAATCTTAGTTAACAAGAATGACAGGTTTTAGGTATTGATCTTTTAGTGTTGTGAACTATAAATCTGATATATATCACAAAGATCTATTTTACAAGTTGAGTCAGAAATGAAAGATATTGATAGTGTATTAAAAAGCAAAAAAATTCTTATAGTTGATGATGAGTCTTTTATGCGCACTGTATTAGGTGGAATTATTAAGCATATGGGTTTTTTAGGGGTGAGTGAGGCCAGAGATGGGAAATCTGCACTTGAAATACTTAGAGCCAGACCTTTTGATATCTGTTTTTGTGACTGGGAAATGCCTGGTATGAATGGTCTTGATTTGTTTAATGAAATTAAAGCGGATGAAGAGTTGAATCATGTAAAGTTTATCATGGTTACCGGGAATAGTGAGGCCGAAAAAGTTAAGGAAGCAATTGAATCAGGCATAAAAGAATATATTGCGAAACCGTTTAATGAAGTGGTCATACGAAAAAAACTGATTAAAGTATTAAGTTCAGACTAGTGTTTGTAGTTAGTTTTTTTAAATTAATCTCACATGAAGTTAGGGTGTAAAAATACAGGTTGATTAATTGGCATATCGTTAGTGCTAGCAATAACTGGATATTTATATAAACTCATTTAGAAAATAATTACGTAAACGTTACTATGCAATTACCTCCATTAAACTTTGCTTTATAAAGAGCGATATCTGCCTGATTAATGAGTGTGGATGACTTGTCTGATCTGGTTGGTGTTATTTCTGCAATGCCGCAGCTCACCGTAATGTGATCAGAAATTGTAGAGTGGCTGTGTGGTGTGTGAATCTTATCGAGAACATCTTGAAAGCGTTTAATAATTTTAAAAGAGCCAGTGCTATCAGTGTCAGGTAGTATGACCATGAATTCTTCACCTCCATATCGAAGCGCAAGATCGGAGGGTCGAGATAGTGTCTGTTGTAGTGCCAGTGCAACAGTGTGTAAACAGTCGTCTCCCATTTGATGGCCATAATGATCGTTGTATGATTTGAACTGATCAATATCGATCATGACAATGGAAATAACACGGTTATGACGGATAGCGGTATTCCATTCGCTTTTTAAATGTTTTTCTCCATAACGGCGATTGGCAAGATTGGTCAGGTGATCTTCTGTGGCTAAACGCTGTAACTCACTATTTTTTTTCTCTAGTTGTATTTTTGAGGCGGTTAAACCATTGAGTAAGTTTGTGTTTTCATAACGGATAGCAAGTGATTTTTCTATGCTTTCTCGGGTATGGCGAGAGAGTAAGGCCAAGGTAAATGAAAATATAACGATCAGTAAACCTATGCCGGTGTTTATACGGTCGCCGCTTAGTAGTGTATTGGTAGTAATTGGCAATAATGCAGGGATAAGAAAGGCAATGAAGATATTTTTTTCTAACGCCAGGGTGGTAATGGAAATACTGGTCAATGTGATCAGCCCAACTGTTAAAATTAGAGGTAAAAAATATTGGCCCGGTGGAAATGTGATTAATCCACATGCGCCAACAGCGAGGCCAGTAAATGTGCTTGAAGCAAGCAGTCGTTGATGCCACTTTTCAGGACGAATGTTTTTATTCTGGCTTGACTGAAAAGAAAGTGTAAGCAGGCATCGGATTGATAAGACGACGATGACGCTTAGGAACCAGGCAGTTAAAATAAACTGATTAGTATGTGGCCAGGCCATAAAGACCATGATTAAAGTAATGATGATATAGCTTGTTAAAGTTAACGGCTCATCATGGTAGATTAATCGTAATCTTTCAATGTGTCTGTTACTTTCATTGTCATGAAATAATGTTACGGTCTCTGACGGATCAAAGAATGAATCATTATTGTCTGTTTTATTTGGTTCGTGTGTTCGAAAACTGTTCATGTTTTACCTTGTAAAACATGTCGCAATCCTTCGTTATTATTTTTATATTTATGTTATATGTATCGGATAAGCAAAACATGCTGTTTGTTATGGTTTGGTTTATCTGCTGTTGATATTCTATAACCAAGTATTGCACAGTGAACATGATGAGTATCAATAAAAATCGGGTTTAATGATGCTGCAGGTGATATTAATTTTCAGGCTGTAAAATTACCTGACGAAGGTTATCGGTTTAATTAATTTGTATCATAAGTAATTATTATATTTAGGGTTAATACCTAGATAACCTTTGAAAATCGCTGGCCACTTTCCTGGGCTTTTTGTAAATAGGCATCAAAAATCATGCAAATATTTCTGATTAGTAATCTACCCAATAATTTTACTTCCAGGTTGTTACTGCTTAGTTGAACTAGGTTATCGCTTTGCATGGTTTCAAGAGCATTTATTTCTTTCTTGAAGTAGCTGGTAAAGATAATATTGAATTGCTTTTCTATTGATAAGTAATCAAGTTTAAAATTACACATTAACTGTTCAATGATATGTTTGCGAAGCATGTCATCGCTGGTTAGTGTGATGCCTTTTTGAATCGGCAATCTGTTCTCATTAAGTGCAGAATAATATTCATCCAGCGTTTTTACATTTTGACTATAGACATTGTTAACTTCACTGATAGAAGAAACACCCATGGCGACCATGTCGCACTGAGCATGTGTAGAATAACCCTGAAAATTTCTGTGTAGTTCACCGTTTTTCTGTGCGGCATTCATTGGATCATCACTTTTAGCGAAGTGGTCCATACCAATATAAACATAACCAGCATCAGTGAGTTGTTGAATGCTCTGGTTAAAAATAATGAGTTTGTCTTCGCCTGCCGGCAATTCATCTTCATTAATCCGACGCTGAGGTTTGAAAACATGCGGTAAGTGGGCGTAATTGAACAGAGAAATTCTATCGGGCTCAGCCTGGATCATTTTTTCCAGTGTGCGCGCGAAGCTGTCTACCGTTTGTAATGGTAAGCCATATATCAAATCGACACTAACTGAGTGAAAGTCGTTGGCTCTTGCAGCATCAATGGTTCTGAATGTTAAGTCATCGGGTTGAATTCGGTTAACGGCTTTTTGTACTTTTTCATCAAAATCCTGAACACCCAGACTAAGACGATTGAATCCAATTTCTCTCAGACCTGCAACCATTTCAGGACTGCATTCACGTGGATCAATTTCAATTGAATATTCGCCTTTGTCATCATCACGTAGATTAAAGTGTTGACGTGTTTTATCAAACAGGCTTTGCATTTGCTCCAGGCTAATGAAAGTTGGTGTGCCTCCACCAAGGTGTAACTGGTCAACAAACCGCTCTTTACTGTAGAGCTTGCTCTGCATTTCGATTTCTTTGAATAGCGCGTCCAAATAGGTTTCTGCTTTTGAGCGATCTTTAGTGGCTATTTTGTTGCAGGCACAATAAAAGCAAATCGTGTCACAAAATGGGATGTGGTAATACAACGATAAAGGTTTGTTGTTTTCTGTGTTGCTGCGAGTGGCCGCTGCCTCATAGTCTTGCTGAGTAAATTTATCGTGGAATTCGATAGCAGTTGGGTATGAAGTGTAGCGTGGGCCGCTGGTGTTATAGCGGGCAAACTGCTCATTTGTCAGTGAAAGTTTATTCATCGCGGGGGAGGCCTAATTTAATTACACTCGTATGATAAGTGATGTTTCACCAAAATATAATGATTAATATCAATTAGCTGTGCTATTAAATAGATGCATAAAATAAAAATTAAACCATGTGCCATGTAAGGGAATATTAAATATTACTAATGCAGTAGTTTTTGATTCATATCATTGTTTGCATGAGTCTGTTTTCATATTCTCTTAATGCGCCAAAGTAGTGTGCATGTACTGCTTTGGCTATCGTATTCATTAACAAGCTACAAAGCAGAGAAAATAAGAATATGGAAAACGAAACGACTTATAACTATCGCGTCGTACGTCAGTTCTCGGTCATGACCGTGGTCTGGGGTATTGTCGGTATGCTGGTAGGTGTGATCATTGCCGCTGAGCTGGTCTGGCCTTCGATGAGCTTTGATTTGCCCTGGTTGCATTTCGGCCGCTTACGTCCTTTGCATACGAATGCTGTCATCTTCGCCTTTGGTGGATCGGCTTTATTTGCAACCTCTTATTATGTGGTGCAGCGAACCTGTCAGGCACGATTGTTTGGCGGGAAATTAGCTGAATTTACATTCTGGGGCTGGACATTGGTGATCTTGCTGGCGGCAATTTCATTACCTCTGGGATATACCAGTGGTAAAGAGTATGCAGAGCTGGAATGGCCAATTGATATCCTGATCGCCGTGGTCTGGGTTAGTTACGCTGTTGTCTTCTTTGGTACTATCGTTAAGCGTAAAACACCTCATATTTATGTTGCTAACTGGTTCTTCGGTGCATTTATTATAACCGTAGCCATTTTGCATATTGTTAACTCTGCAGCTATTCCAGTCAGCATGATGAAATCTTACTCGGCTTATTCCGGTACGATCGATGCAATGGTGCAGTGGTGGTATGGACATAATGCGGTAGGTTTCTTCTTAACCGCGGGCTTCCTTGGCATCATGTATTATTTCGTGCCTAAGCAAGCGGGTCGTCCGGTATTCTCGTATCGTTTATCAGTGGTGCATTTCTGGGCTTTGATCTCTACTTATATGTGGGCCGGTCCTCACCATTTGCATTACAGCACGCTGCCTGACTGGGCTCAGTCTGTTGGTATGGCATTTTCATTGATCCTGCTAGCGCCATCATGGGGCGGTATGATCAACGGTATCATGACCTTATCGGGGGCATGGCATAAGCTGCGTACCGATCCTATCTTACGATTCCTGATTGTTTCATTGTCTTTCTACGGTATGTCGACGTTTGAAGGCCCGATGATGTCAATCAAGACGGTTAATGCCTTATCTCACTTTACTGACTGGACGATCGGTCACGTGCATTCAGGTGCATTAGGCTGGGTTGCGTTAGTTACGATTGGTGCGATGTATATGCTGATTCCAAAAGTGTTTGGTAAAGATGGCATGTATAGCAACAAAATGATTGAACAACATTTCTGGATTGCGACCATTGGTATCGTGCTTTATATCGCTTCTATGTGGGTCTCGGGCATCATGCAAGGTCTGATGTGGCGTGCAGTAAACAGCGACGGTACATTAACCTACAGCTTCGTTGAATCTCTGTCGCGTATGTATCCTTACTACACCATTCGACTGGTAGGTGGTTTGCTGTTCTTTATCGGCATGCTGATTATGGCTTACAACGTTTATAAGACCATTACCGGTCCAAGTAACGTACACAGCTCAAACACATCTAATAATGTGCAAACAGCCTAAGGAGATCAGACATGAGTCATGAAGTAGTTGAAAAAAATATAGGTCTGATGGCGGTTCTGATTGTGATTGTTATCAGTTTTGGTGGTCTTGCTGAAATCGTACCGTTGTTCTTTTTACAAGAAACAACGGAGCCGGTTGAAGGTTTAAAACCGTATTCAGCATTACGTGTTGAAGGGCGTGATATTTACATTCGTGAAGGCTGTTATTTATGCCATTCACAAATGATACGTCCATTCAGAGCAGAAACTGAACGTTATGGTCATTATTCAGTGGCTGGTGAGTACGTTTACGATCATCCATTCCAGTGGGGATCAAAACGTACCGGTCCTGATCTGCATCGTGTTGGTGGTCGATACAGTGATGAATGGCATCGTGCACATTTAATGAACCCGCGTGATGTTGTGCCGGAATCAAATATGCCTTCATTCCCGTGGTTAGCAGAGACAATGATTGATGCTGATGGTACTGCCGGAAAGATGGAAGCGCTACGTATTGTAGGTTTGCCGTACAGCGATGAAGAGATTGCTAATGCAAAATCTGCGGTTGAGGGTAAAACAGAGATGGATGCCTTAATTGCTTACCTGCAAGAGCTGGGTACAGCGCTGAAAACGCGGAGGTAATTGAGATGGATATGACTGATTTCAGATCATTTTACACTGTCGCCCTGCTGATTATATTTGTCGGCATCTGGGCATGGGCATGGAGTCGAAGCAATAAGTCGCGTTTTAATAACGCAGCCGATTCATTGTTCGATGAAAAAGAAGAACAAATCCATGCAGCATCTCTAGAAGAAAAAGCCAGTGAGTCAAATCATGGCGCGGAGAATAAATCATGAGTAATTTTTGGAGTGGCTGGGTAATTGTAATTTCACTGGCCAATATTTTGGGTTGTGTCTGGTTAATCTGGTGGGCGTCAAAACCCAAGCAGGGTGAAGCCGCAAAAGGTGATGTCACAGGTCATACCTGGGATGATGATTTACAGGAATTAAATAACCCAATGCCGCGCTGGTGGCTCTGGTTGTTTTATATCACCATTGTTTTTGGTCTGGGTTATATCATTGTTTATCCTGGCTTAGGTGCTTATCAGGGAACCTTTGGCTGGTCTCAGACCGGTCAGTATGAACAGGAGATGAAAGAGGCTAATGATGTTTATGGTCCAATCTTCTCTGGTTATGCTAAACAGGATGCTGACACGCTGGTGAATAACAAAATGGCAATGGATAGTGGTCGTCGTTTGTTCCTGACCTACTGTGCAACTTGTCATGGTTCAGATGCGGGTGGTTCACAAGGCTACCCAAATCTGTCTGATAATGACTGGCTCTATGGTGGTACCGCCGATCAAATCAAAACTAGTATTCTTGATGGTCGCCGTGGTGTTATGCCTACCTTTGCTCATTTGGGTAACAAAGGTATTGAAGATGTTGCCAACTATGTCATGTCATTAGGTGGTCGCAAAGCAGATGCTGTAAAAGCTAATGCGGGTAAAGCAACTTTTGACGTACAGTGTGTGGCTTGTCATGGTGCAGATGGTAAAGGTAACGTCTTTATAGGTGCGCCAAACCTGACTGATAAAATCTGGCTTTATGGTTCAACTAAACGTCACATAGTGAGCAGTATTGAGAAAGGTCGAAATGGAGTGATGCCAGCTCACCGTGAATTCCTCGGTGAAGATAAAGTTCATTTACTGTCGGCTTATATTTATAGTTTGTCTAAATAGTAAAGTCTGAGTTTGTGTTTACTCTGAGTCTCAGAGTAAACACGACTTCTCATCTGCGTTACTGTCTCTAAGGAATATAACAGGAGAAATTATGTCTGATAATAATAAGCCAGTTCCAACTGTGCAGCGAGTTGTTGCTATTCTCTGGCCATCTTTCGGTATTTCCGGTGTGGCTACTATTTTGTTTTTTACGGCTTTTGATCCGATAGAAATTATTGGCTGTGTAGGTGGTTGGGATATTAGTCGTGTCGGTTACTACTCGATAGGCTTCTTTTTATTCTGGTTACTGACATCATTTAATAGTGCGTTGACCTGTTATTTTTTAAAGCCGTGCGCAGTTAATCAGTCTTAAATTACAATCAAACCGTAATTCTAATTATCCCCCGAGAAGTTCATGGCAGAATCTGGTTCACAAGAAGTCGAAATCACTCCCGTAGAAGAAGTTTACGCTAAACGAAAAAAAATCTATCCGCGTCAGGTAACGGGTTTGTTTGCAAGTTTTCGTTTTACTGGTGTCGTGGTTTTGTTGGGTCTTTATTATTTTGGGCCGTTTCTGCAGTGGGATGGCAGGCAAGCCATCTTATTTGATTTGCCGGCACGTAAATTTTATATTTTTGAGTGGATTTTTTGGCCGCAGGATTTTATTTATCTTGCTGCGCTTTTAATAATTTCTGCAATAGCATTGTTTTTAGTGACTGCTCTGGCTGGCCGTGTCTGGTGTGGTTATGCCTGTCCACAAACAGTCTGGACTGAAGCTTTTCTCTGGATTGAAAGGAAAGTAGAAGGCAGTCGTGCAAAACAAATGAAACTGGATAAAGCTGGCTGGAACTCAACTAAGTTTCGACTGAAGTTTACCAAGCATTTTCTCTGGCTTACTTTTTCTTTACTAACAGGTTTTGTGTTTGTTGGCTGGTTTACACCAATTCTCGAACTGGCTGAAAGGTCATGGAGTTTTGAGTTAGGGGCTTGGGAAGCTTTCTGGATATTTTTCTATGGCTTTGCTACTTACGGTAATGCTGGCTGGATGCGTGAGCAGGTTTGCATGTACATGTGTCCTTATGCTCGTTTCCAGAGCGCGATGTTTGATAAAAACACACTGGTTATATCTTACGATGAAAAGCGCGGTGAACCTCGAGGTTCACGTAAAAAAGGCACCGACTTCAAAGCTGATGGTAAAGGCGCTTGTGTCGATTGCTCTTTATGCGTGCAGGTGTGTCCGACCGGGATTGATATTCGTGACGGTTTGCAATATCAGTGTATAGGATGTGCAGCCTGTGTTGATGTCTGTAATGATGTTATGGATAAGATGGGTTACGAACGCAACCTTGTCAGTTATACAACTGAGAATGCACTGTATGGTAAAAAAGAAAGTTTCTTCCGTCCGAGAGTGAGCATATATATTGTTTTATTAGTAGTCATAACAACAGCATTGTTTACGTCTATTGCACAGCGTGTACCACTTGGGCTTGATATCATTCGTGACAGAAATTCACTTTATCGAGAAACCGATGAAGGCATGATTGAGAATGTTTATACACTAAAAGTGATGAACATGGATCTTAAGTCTCACCGTTATTCACTTGCGATTGGTGGTATTGACGGACTGAAAATTAAAAAGCCAAATAAAGGTATTCTTGTCGAATCTGGTAGAGTATTGAATTATCCTATACGCTTGCAGGCAGATCCTGAAAACCTTAAAGCAGCCAGCACAGAAGTAATATTTTATTTAAACGCACTGGATGATGATTCATTGTCAATTGAAGTTGATGGTCGTTTTCTGGGCCCGGTATATAAATAATGAGTACTATGATGTCAGAAATTAATGAGAACACTCCGTGGTATAAACAATGGATGGTCTGGATGGTGATTGCGCCACCATTAACTGCAGTGATAGCAGGTATTATTACAATCAATATTGCGATTGATAGTGATGATGGTCTGGTGGTTGATGATTATTACAAACAGGGGCTGGGAATTAATCAGACCTTACAGCGAGATCATCTGGCTCGTGAAATGAATATTGAAGCAGATTTGTTTGTTGAAGCAAAACAAATTAAATTGCGTTTTAATAATGTGCTGAAACAGACAGAGCTGACGCTGCATTTTATTCACCCAACGCAAAGCCAGAGAGATGTTCATGTTGCAATGAAATATTTTTCAGAGAATGCTTACCAGGCAGAACTACCTGATGCGCTGAGTGGAAACTGGAATTTATTACTTGAGCCAGCTGATAAAAGCTGGAGGGTGTCAGGACGAATAAATTTTCAGAAGCAAAGCAGTAGCCGGCTAAAACCGAATCTGAAATAGGAATCTAAATAGATTGGCTCTGCATGCTAGCCCATGGCTAACATGTAAGGCACCCATAGTATTAATAAGAAAACTGCAAAAAATAAGTCAACCAGGCTGATGGTGCGAAACTTACGTTTAACATCATCAGGTTGCTCTGAAGAATAAATTCGTGACATTAACATATCAAGAAAGAAACCGGTCACCAGTAATGGTGCGATAACGGGCAAAATCAGTGTCGGAATGAACTGAAGTCCTTCCAGGCTCATCTCTGCGCTGTTATCAGGTTTTAATACGATAGCGATGACTGCAAAGAAATAAAGAATAAAGCGGATAGGTCCGGCATCTTTAATAAACTGGTTAATTATATTTTTCATTTTTTTATTCAGGTAAAACAACAACTTCTATTTGTACCAGAATAAACAAAAACTTACAACCGGCTGTCAGCCCTCTGACGGCACTGCATACGTTGCTGTCGAGTGACGTAGTGTGTTAGCAAGTCACGATGTTTTAGCTGAATATCTGTTATCTCTGTACCAATCTGTGTGTGACGGTACGGATGTCTAAAATAGCGTTTACTTCTTACTGTTAACTGACACTTTATCTGATTCATTTCATCCAGGTTTATTTCGCAGTGCTGCAATATGTCGCCATGCTGTAGTTCATTGGTCTGATCTCCGGTAAGATTTATTCGAAGGCCATGATTTGAAATATCTTTAACCATTCCGGATAACGCATCATAGTGATTTTGAAACAGCTTCGCAGAAACAGGCTGATTATTTTTTAGCTGGAGTCTGAAATTATTGCGCCGTTGCTCAAGGTCAACTGTTTCAGGGAGGCTGAGTAGTAAAGCAGGCAATCCATTTGATCGAGTGGTGGTTATCATGGTGCTGCTGAATGAGGTTGTCGAGCCATTTTCATGTGATTCAAAATACAGTGCTTTGTCAGCAAGTAGTTTAATTTCTGGCTGTGGAAAAAGTTCATCGACAAGGATTGTTTTATTAATTTCATCGATGGATAACACCATGCTCTGAAAAATCTGTCGACAATCTTCTGCTTTTACAAATAACCGAACCTTATTTTCGATCAGTGTTTTTAAGTTATTCAGACTTGTGTCAGATATCGAAGATAAGTTATCTGAAAAATTATGATTTTTTTTAAATCTTTTAGAAAAGTGACTAATCATCAGGAAACCACTCATTAAGCTGTTAAATAAGTATATCGGTCGGCTGGCTGATTTCTTTAGTTTTTACAGGCTGTCGTTAGAATCGATGCAAATAGCTTAAACTAAATCGCTCGATCGAGTAACTGTAAGCACCAGAGTCAGCATCCAGAGATTCAAACACAGTATCTATAGCGTTTGATGAACTGAATGCGTAATTGAAGCCCAGTGTAAGTTTAGTAATATCGGCAGTGTATTTTGTGGATTCCCAGCCATTGCCAAAGATGGCATCAGGCACGGTTTGCCAGGCAGGGCGTATGTTGGCAAAGCCTGCAGCAATATAATCGTCAAATGTTTGTGATGTCCAGTTAGCAGTTATATTACCGTTGATCATACTGACTGTTGCATAAAGTGATAACTTTGATGTTTGTGTGATGTTAATGCCCAGATAATAACTGTCGCGTTTTGCATCAAAGGTTTCATAAACTGATCCCATGAAATCAATGCTATCAGCATCTATGCTTTCATTACTAAAACCTGCACGTAATAAAGTGCGGTCATCAAAGCGCAGACTGATGTTGAATCCATATTGAGTGTGCGTGTTGTCTCGAAAGTTACTTTTGTAATCACTTAAACCAGTAAGCAGGTAAAGTTCATATAAAGGGGAGCGAAACTGGTTTGCAAACTGAAACTGGTAACCTAATTTAACATCAATACCGTTGTTATTAAGGCCATCGAACTTTGAATAGGTTTCGACGTTAGCTGTTGCGCTTAAAATCAATCTGTTTTGTTTGTTGAGATTCATTGTATGGCTCATGCTGGCTGAGAGGTCAATAGAGTCATCAGAGACAATATCGCGACCGTAGCTGCCTAAACCAAGATTATTGTCGCTGTTGTAACTTATTGTGCCTGTATATGAAGTGGAAGGTGCAGCATAGGTTGCAACAGGCAGTTGAAGAAAAGCAGCGATAAGAAGGTGTTTGTTACGCATAACCAATTCCCTTTATTCGAACCGATGTGCTTGTTATCTTAATCTGGTTTTAAAGGATTTAATATCAAAAACTAATAATTAAAAAATTACCATGTACTAATTGTGTCAGCGTTTTATACAGTAAAAATAAATTATTATTAATTAATGGACGGATATTGATTAAAATTTACCAGAATGAGTTCTGGTTCATAGTAATACGAGATTTACTTATTATAATTAAAAGACAGATTGAATCTGTAGTGCGTCAGAGTCTCCCCCCTTTGGCAGGTAGTGTTATGAAGAAGTTTTTAAACTTAAAACTGGTGCAGTATTTACTGTTGGCTTTTATTAGTCTGTTTTCTTTTCATGTTTCAGCCGTGGTTACCTATGATGGTACTAATGGCGTTTATAACAATGTCTTTTCCAGTAATTCAGTCGAAGCCTGTATTAATTGTCACTCTTCTACATTAGTTGGAGATACCAATCGCTACTACGCACCTATCTGTGTAAATTTCGATACCTATGCCTGGGCTAAATACGATATTGACCTTAATTATGCAACCTGCGATCCAGCGGATCCAACCAATCTAATTAATTATCTTGCTAATCATGAACGCGCAAATGTAAGAATTCAGGGCGATACAATGCCGATCAAACGTGATCTAGTGCAAGGTGCTCCGAATGTTATCTATCCTACGATTTATTTAAATACAACAGAGAAAAATTTATACCAGAACTGGATTAATGGTGGCGCGTTACAAAGAGCAGCCCCTGAGATTCAGACATGGAATACGGCGACATCTTTAGGGAAATATTCAGGCACTATCTGGGCTCGATATATAGAAAATGGTGTTAGTTCTAATCTGTATGTCCGGTATGACGATGATAGCAATATTGCATTATCACCATTAGGAAGTTATTACCTTGGCAATGCAACGGGTTCTGGTGGTAATAATTCTTACAGCGGTTGGTATTCGAAACAGCTAACGGGCTTGAGCTGTGGTACGACATATTATATGCAGGGCTATACCTGGAGTTCTACATACAGTTATACCTATGATACAGCTGAGAGCTTTACAACCGTTGCATGCCCATCCATTTCAACGACTTCATTACCTGCTGCGCAGGAAAGTGTCGCATACTCAACAACGGTTTCATCTGCTAACAGCGGACCCGTTGCAAACTATTCATTAACCATCGCTCCTGCTGGTATGAGCATCGATGCTTCTAGTGGTCAGATTAACTGGACGCCGCCAGATGCTGCATCAAATTATTCAGTAAACGTTACCGTACAGGTTTCAGACGGAACGACCATCGGATCGAAAAACTTTTTACTTGATGTGTCTGCGAATTCTGATCCTCCAGTGATTACTGAAGGCGCAGAGGTTAACCAGACTATGCCGGAAAATACGACGTATAATTTTTCATTAAATGCCACTGATGTGGATTTAAATACGCTGGACTGGACTGAATTACAGTCTGCATCGAGCGGTATTTTATCTATTGTTGATGGAACAGGGATTGCTGCGTCATTTAGTTATACACCGAACTTTAATTATTTTGGATCAGACAATTTTGAAATTAAGGTGACTGATGCTAATGGTGGTTTTGATACGATCCAGTTTAATTTAAAAATAACATCGGATGATTACGATCATGATGGTGTGTTGAACGCATCAGATAACTGTCCGAACACGGCGCCGGGGGATCAGACTGATACCGATAATGATGGTGAGGGCAATGTCTGTGATGACGATGATGATGGCGATGGTATGCCGGACACATTTGAAAATGATAATGGCTTAAATCCATTAGTTGATGATGCAGCAGATGATGCGGATGGTGACGGAATTACGAATTATGATGAATACATAGGTGGTACAGATGTCAATATTGATAATGTCCCGCCGGTAGTTACACCGCCAGCAGATGTGATGGTTAATGCAACAGGTCACCTGACACTGGTTGAACTGGGTGAAGGCAGTGCAGTTGATATCAAAGACGGTGTGATTACACCATCGCCAGATAAAACAGGTACGTTTGAAAGCGGGCGTCATACGATTAGCTGGTCGGCAACCGACCAGGCATTAAATACTGGAACGGCTGATCAGATTCTAGATGTCATTCCTTTTATTAATTTTAGTGTTGATCAGGTTGCGGCAGAAGGTGCAAGCATTAATGTCGATTATGAATTAAGTGGCGATGCCGCGAGTTATCCGGTGACGTTTGATTATATTGTTAGTGGAAATGCAGATTCAAATGATAGCGATGCTGTTTCTGGCTCTGCTGTCATCAATAGTGGTCGCACAGGTTCGTTAACTATAGATATCAGATCTGATGGCGTAGTTGATGAAGGCGAAAAAATTATTTTTACCATGCAGAATGTTTCAAATGCTAATGCAGGTGAGAAAATTCAACATGAGATTACGATTCTTGAATCAAATGTAGCACCAGCAGTATCACTCACGCTTCAGCAGTCCGGTGAAAATAGAAATGTTGTTTATAAAGATCAGGGCAATGTGACTGTTAGCGCAATGGCGACGGATGCCAATCCGACTGATGTTTTGAGTTATGACTGGAGCCTGACCTCCACTGATGTAAAAGCAGTTAATAGCAATGGTTTGGTCTCAGATAGTCTTGAGTTTGATCCGGCAACGCTGGCAGAAGGTTCATATTTACTGGAGCTTGAAGTGAGTGATGCGGCGCTTATCACTCATGTAGAATTATTGATAAAGATTGAAGCAACGGCACCCGTATTATCGACTGATGACTCAGATGGTGACGGAGTCACCGATGATGTAGAAGGAGTTAAGGATAGTGACGGCGATGGAATCAGTGATTATCTGGATGCAATAGCGCAGCAAAATATTTTACAAAATCAGACGGGTAATATTACAAATCAAATACTGATCCAGACAGAAGCTGGGCTGCAGGTTATGTTGGGGCAATATGCATTGGGCGCATCGAGAAAAGGAGCCAGTATTGCAGAAGATGATATTAAACTGGTGACTGGTCTGACTTCTTTGCCTGGATTAACACTCGATGGAAAAAGCAATATTTATGATTTTGAAATTCATGGTCTGAATCAGGTTAAAAACTCAGCTTATGTCGTACTGCCCTTACAGTCTGGTTTGCAGACTGATGTGAAACTGTACTTATATGACGACATAAAAGGCTGGCAGTTGTTTGTATCCTCCGATGTAAATCAAATGATGAGTGCAGATTTAAATCAATCAGGTTTTTGTCCAGTGGTTCTGGATGATGCATATACAGATAGTTTAACCAATCTGGATAATTGTATTCAGTTGCTGATTGAAGATGGTGGAACAAACGATGCTGATGGAGAAGTTAATGGTGTGATTCGTTTAACAGTGGCTGTGGCGTATTCACAAACTGCAGCTGATGATGATCCCAAGCCGGCGGATATTGGATTGATGCATCCTGTCTGGTTGTTGATGGTGTCAGTAATGTTGTTGTTTAGAAAGAAGAGGCGGATATAAATATGTCCGTTATAAAAATATATTTATTTCTTCTTGTTTTTTTAGTGCCAGTATCATTTCCTTTTCTGACTCAGGCTAATGAGGGAGAGTATGAAGTAAATCTGTCACTGACGATGCTTAATGAAGAAAATATTAATCGTGGTTTTTTTGAAAATGATGTGCATGATGATCAGCGTTCTCAATTTGTCGCAGGACTGCGGTCAGAAATAGAAATAGATAACCTTTCTGCGTTTTTTATTAGTGTTAATTATATGAATGAAAGCTACAGTGAGTTTGATAAGCTTTCATCTAATCGTGTGCTAGGCCGCATCGATTATATTTTTCAGACAGGCTTACGTTTTACTCATCCGTCTTACACCTTGTCATTAGAAATTGAAGAAGGGGACTATGATTCGGAATTGCGTGATAGCACTACACTTATGGCAACTGCAAAATTACTGAAACGTTTTACAACACGAATTAAAGTTTCTACCGGGCTCTCATATAGTAACCGTGAAGCCGACACCAACGTTTTTGATATTGATACAAAAAGAGTTTTTGCATTACTTGATTATACGGTGGCACCAAAAGTTTCATTGTACGCTTCTTATGCCATTCAAGATGGTGCGTCGGTTTCAACAATAACAACAACAGATCCGGATCTTCTGGCACAACAGGTAGGTTACGCAACAATTAACGAAGCCGATGCAGCCGGTGCTTTGTTACCCGATGATGCTTTTGGTGGTGTTGTTGCAGGACAGTTTGCTTACCAGAATCAGGCTGAAACTTCGATTGGTGAAGTAGGCGTTAATTATTCGTTCAATAGTCATCATGCATTTGATGTTTCAGTGCAAAGTGTCACCACGAAACTGGATACAGGTCTTGATTATGATAACTACCTGATAGCGGTGTCTTATCTGGGGCGCTTTTGATGATAAAAATAAAAATGAAAAATTATTTTAGAAAACTGGCTTTAATCTTATCTATTACGGTGATAATTATTTCATGCGATAGAGATATTAATATCGACACACCTGAAGAAATGTTGAGTGTTTCTGATCCTGATCAGTTTTCATTATTTTTGAATCCTCAGTATGGCTTTTCAGCGGTTCAGTATAAAGTGGTTGCAGCTACTGAGGCAGTTGGTGAGTCGGGTGGTTATAATTTGCTTGTGCAGAATAACGGTGAAACCATTCTTAAGACCTCCGGAAGCTGGAGTAGTTCCGGAGGGCAGGATGCATTATCAGTTAACAATGTAAGTTATGACATTAAGGTTAAACAAACCGGCGGCATAAAAATAACGTTACAGTCTTCATCAGCCAATACATATCTTTATCTGCTGGACGCGGCAGGTAATATTCTTATGGAAGATGATGATAGTGGTGATGGCACAAACTCACTGATAGATCAGCCTGATCAGATCTGGAATTCACAAAAAATTGCTGATGCATATTATTCTGTCATAGACCCGGCTGATGAACGTCTAACGCTCAATGCCTGGAAAACTAAAAATGGATTTGGTTCCGGTACAGGGACAGAGTTAACCGTTGCATTTAGAGATACCAAGGACCTGGGTTATGGACGCATGATGTACGTCAGACAGAATCCGGATAATAGTCTGGCGATGTATGTTGAAAATTATCAGTTTGCAGGCGTTGATGGGCTACAGTATGGGCGTTTAAATCTTGATGCATTAATCAATAGTGACCAGCGACATCATTTTGGTTCTAATGCCATTGAGTGGAGTCCGCCAGAAGGTGGCGGTGCAATGTTCGCTAAATTTTATACTTTTAAGGCGGATCCAAATGATGCAAGTGTTGATGAAGCCAGAATATCTACAGTTGATTTAGATGGTCGCGGCAATAAAGCAATGCCTGGTGTATGTATTGTTTGTCATGGTGGTGATAATCATGCAATGGAAGATAATGGTGAGTTTTCTAATGCAGGAAATACACACTCAAAATTACAAATTCTGGAACCTGACACATTTGATTTTGCAGAGCTGGCCGGTTTTACAAGAGCCGATCAGGAAGCGACAATAAAACAGATTAATGAAATGATTTTGTCTACCTATCCGACTGTTCAGGTTGAGGGAGAATGGAATAGTGCTTTTGCTATTGAGCTGGTGGAAGGCTGGTATGGTGGCAGTGGTTTGCCTGAGGCAGAATTTGATGGCGAATATGTGCCTGTTGGGTGGCGGCCTGATCCGGATACTGGCAGCCCCCCGGCTGGTGCAGATGAGTTATTTTTAAAAGTTGTGAAACCGAGTTGTCTGGTATGTCACTCTAAACGGGGTACAGATTTAAGAGCGGATATAAATTTCAGCACCTATAATGATTTTATCGCCTATGCCGAGAAGATCGAAGAGTATGTTTATGAGGCGGGCATAATGCCTCTGGCGCTGTTGCCTTATAATAATTTCTGGAACAGTACGAACCCATATCAACCAGAATTGCTTGCAACACACTTACCTGATTTCAGTCATGCAAATGCGGATGGCAGTATTGATCCGCCCGGTAAACCAGTTGCTAATCCGGGTCCAGACAGAGTTGTTAATGGTGCAATAACATTAAGCGCCGAAGCCAGTTTGTTTTATCAGTCACTCAGCTGGGAAATTTTATCTCAGCCCTCTGCAACAAGTAATGGCATTATTGATAACACCACAGCATTACGCCCAACGTTCACGGCTGATGAAGATGGTGATTATGAAATACAGCTAACGGTTAGCAATGATCAAAATGTAACAGCGTCAGAGATTGTTTTTATCACGATTGATAGTGCTACGCCGGTGACTCGAAATTTGACTTTTGAAAATGATATAAAGCCAATAATTCAGGGCGTTGCTCTGCCTGTCACCAGTTGTATAACCTGCCATACGGATGATCCGCTTGTGGCCACGGCAGTACCAGGAATACCCGTGTTATATACAGACAGTGCTGAGTTGTATCACCACGTTCTTGAGAGAGTGAATCTGAAATATATTGAGCGCAGCAGATTCTTGCAAAAGCCAACAGGTCATCACCACTTTGGCGGTTTGCAACCAGGCTATGACATAACTGGAGATAGTACGCATTTTAATACTGTACTAAACTGGATTAGTGAAGGTGCACGAGAACAATAGTTTTAGAAAATAAATTTCACATAACTAATAACAATGGAAATAACGCATGGCTAAGAATGATGATTACGAACATCCCCGGCGTCGCTTTTTGGAAACCATGTTAGCGGCAGGAATGTATAGTTTAGGAAGCGGTATTCTGGTTCCTAATCAGTCACTGGCAATGGGGAAAATACCAACAAAGCTGGAAGATGGTAAATCTATTTATGATCTCTCAGGTAGCGTGACTGTTGATGGAGCTAAAGCAACGCCGACAACAATTATAAAGTCAGACAGTGTATTAACCACTGGTGATGACAGTCATCTGATTTTTGCAGTAGGCAAAGATGCGTTTATTATGCGCGAAAATAGTCGTCTTGAAATGACTGGTAATGATTTTGTTGTTAATACATTAAATCTGTTAAAAGGAAAGTTGTTATCTGTTTTCGGTAAATCCAGACATAAAATCCAAACGCCAACGGTGACTGTGGGTATACGCGGCACTGGTATTTACGTGGAGGCTGATCCGGAAGTTAGTTATGTCTGTACCTGTTATGGCACGGTTGATCTGACTTCTACAACAGACCCGAGCAGCAAAACTACGATTAAAGCTTCTCATCACGATGAGCCAAAGTATATTCATGCAGAAGGGCTAGCGGGTAAGAAAATTGAGCCGGGTCCATTCATCAACCATACGGATCTTGAGCTGATGTTAATTGAAGAGCTGGTAGGGCGTTCATTACCATTTATGCCGGGTGATGCTTATGACGGGCCAAGAAGATCGTATTAATATCACAGGTTTACGAAATACTTATAATCCCGTATAAAAAGTAAGGTATTTGATTTGAATCAATTTATATAAGCTTGCTCTATCCTAGAATAAATCACCATTATTTATGTCTTAGGGGATTGTAAAATGGATGATTTAGAAACAGCTAAAAACCTTGGTATTACTGCGGCGGTATTTGTGTTTATTACGTTTGTGCTGGTGGTTGTAGCAAACTTAGCGGGATAGCTAATAATTTGTGGTCATAAAAAAGCCGGGATGTTCCCGGCTTTTTTATTTCAAATAAACTGATTTTATTTTAATTTTTTGACCAGAGATTTCCAGTTTGCCAGATCTGTAGGGGTTCCGGATCTCTTCTTAAGTTGTATGCCTATATTATGAGTGATGCCAGTACCAGCTCTGCACCACTTAACATCACCAGTCACCAGGTATTCTTTTTCACTGCCATTTATTTTAATACTTAAATCCAGCACGCTTTTAACCGCTAGAGGCTGCTCAGATGATACTTGAACGCCGCTCTTAGAAACATCAATGGCTGAGCATGAAAATGTCTTGCCAAGCATTCGAGGGTCATCAGAAGAAAAAAGAATTTTTACCTGAAATTGTTCATTAACCAAATATCTCGGATCAATACGGCGTTCACTGATATTTGATTCTAAAGTAGCTACATCCATTTTATTTGCCCTGACTGTAAATGTTTAAGTTATTATGATTGTGGAATACGAATCTTAAAATAGTCTTAATAAATACTGTTTACATTGCATTCATAATTTTTTTTACAAAATGTTAACTTTCATGTGCCGTTAGTCTGTGTTTCATAGCCATATACGACTTTCTTGTGTCAGCTGGAAATTTCTCCAGAGCATAACGTAGCATGGTGCGTGGCATGCGAGAAGCATATTTATCTAAAAAGGCCTCTTCAATTGACTGATTTCTTTTACCAACTTCTCTTAACATCCAGCCAACAGCTTTATGAATCAGGTCATGTGGATCATTGAGTAAATGTTTAGATAATTTCAGGCAATCAGTAAAATCGTTGTTTCTAATAAAGTAATATGTTGAAATTATTGATATTCGGCGTTGCCATAAATCATCAGAATCAGAAAAGTCATATAGCAGTCTTTTGTTTTTATCATCCAGATAAGCGCCGACAATACTTGCTGCAGAAATATCGACTAAATCCCAGTTGTTAATATATTTTGTATTGTTTATGTAGATTGTGAAGATATCTTTTTGAGTTTGCTTGTCTGTAATCTTGTACAGATTAACCAGCATTATAATGGCGAGTAATCTTTGTTCGTGAAATTTTGATTTAAGTAATGACCGGATATTTGTAAGGCTCAGCTGGGAATATTTCTTTGCAAGTTTCCTGATTACAGGTACGCGAATACCGAGAAAAATATCACCTTCTCCGTATTCATCTTTCCCTGTTTTAAAGAAACGCTGTGAATGTCTCGCTGTTTCACTATTTGCAAGACTTTGTAGTTCTTCTTTTATATCTTGCAGTATGGTCATAAAAATCCTTTTTTATGAGGTTTGTGTTGTTTACGCAGCGTTCTCGCTAAATCGTATTGTTTCGATAGACCAGTCATCTTCTGAGGCCGTAAGAACAAGACATGAAGGTCCGCCTCGTGTTCGGGTTGCTCCGGCCGCTCCCGGATTGATCACCCAGGGCTTTTTGTCTTTATCGCAAACCTGACTGTGGGTATGGCCATAGACAATAATACGAGCCTGAGGATGTGTCTTTCTTAAAGACTCATGGTCTGGCTGATGGTGTCCATGGGTGTGACCATGCTCAACCACGAGCAGTCCGCCGGGAAGTTTTATTTCGGCCATATCCGGTAGCGCTTCTACAATTTCTTTATGCTCAGCAGGCCAGATGCTGTGATGATCATTATTACCTGTGACAGCAAAGACGTGTCCGAGCTTCGGGTGCATTTTTTCAAGTACTGAGCCACAGCATATATCGCCAGCATGAATAGCGATGTCAGTTTCTTTAATAATGTTAGCAACGCGTTCGTCTAACACGGTGTGAGTATCAGAGATGATCGCGATGCGTAACGTTTTGTGGTGGCTCAGGTCGCTCATTATTACAGGTCTTTGTCTTCTGTGATGTCTTCATGTTTGTGGCGAGGGTTGTTAGTCATTATAGTCTCGCGTCCAGTCTGTTGTCGCATTTTAATGATTTCGGCACGTTCTTCAATGTGTTGTTTTTCATAAGAGCTATTTTAGTCATATTATAGTCTTGTCGCTAAACAAAAACTGTTTTAACAAACTAAATCAAAGTGAATTAAAGCAAGGTTAGCGGTTTATGAATTGTGTTTAATTTTTGTTAGTCGATAATTTTTTCGATAACGTTCTCTCTCATTCAATGATGGTTGTGTGCTGGGTTATTTAGTTTGGTTTCGCTATTGTCATCCATTGTTGGGAAGATGGCGTCACTTAGGCAATAGATTGCATGTTATAATTTATTGCTATGCGCGCCTAACTTGGTGTTGTTTGAGTCTGCTCCGTTTTCTTCTGAACAGAGATCAGTGACGTGAATAAAAAGTTGTGCGTAACGTTTCTTCTTAAAAAAGAAGGCGATGAGCAAGGGCATGTTGTACTCGAACGTATTGTGTTTGAAGCAGGGTTAGGAGATATCAAAAGCCAGTTATACAATAATAAGGTATTTATTTGTACACACTAAATTGTTATGTGCAAACCAAAAGATTAACAGTAAACAATATTTCATTAATATATTCATGAGGACTTTTTGCAATGCCACAATACATTTTTATTTACATAGGGGGGGAGCACCCTTCCGACCCAGAAGAAGGCCAAAAGCATTTCGCCAAATATCAGCAATGGCTGTCTTCGCTGGGCGATGCAGTTGTCAGTCCTGCGATTCCGTTCAAAGACACACACTCCGTGCACCCTGATAGCACAGTTGAGCCGGGTACCGTATCAGCAATGTCGGGGATGAGTATCATCAAAATGGATTCGATGGATGAAGCGTTAAAGGCAGCGCAATCTTGTCCATTTCTGGAGATCAATGGCACGCTTGAGGTTTCTGAGATGATCGATATGTCGAGTAAAGCGAATTAGTTAAGTATATTAGAAAATTTATGTATTCTAAAATTTAAGTTGCTGTATGTTTGCGCGTAAAAAATATTTTAGTCGTGACCTCAACAAATAATTCGACAGCTTAATTCAATAGAAATAAAAATCACTTAACCACGACTGAAAAAATTGGAGAGTCGTGGATTAGCCAAAAAGCAATAACACCGAGAACAATAGTGCGAAGATGAAAGCCTCGCAAGATCGTTCTATTGCATTAAAGCATTGTTTTAATGACTAAATATTAGCATTCGCTTTAGCTGCCTAAAACAGAAAGGCGGCAAGTTGAGTGCAATCAATAAATGCTTCAAGTGCCTTGATGGTCTTTAAGTTTGTTGTAGTCATAATCACTTTTATTTGATGCGTATAAGAAATTTAGAATATTATTAAATTGCTTTTTGGTGGTGCGCACCTCTTGTTCAGATTTATTTCATATTGGATAAGGGTATTCATTGCCATGCCCAATAATTATGGGTATATTCGCAATCCAGTCGCAACTCGCTCTCTCAATATTACAGGGCCTGTTCTTAAGGAGTAGCGACTGACCGAAGGCGTGGAATTTATATATAGGTATATAACTATATATTTATATATATTTATATATAGGGTGATAAATTTTCTATATTCGACGGCTAATAAATTTAAAGTATATACTCTCACAACAAAAATATTTTAGGGGAATCTAATGTTCGCGAACAATCCTTTTGCCGAGCTTACGGCATTAATCTCAACAGATGTAATGCAGATGTATATCATCATCATGGCTATACTTGTCGCTGGTGGTACTATTTTAGATATGATGCATAAGAAAAGTGCGAAGTACTTTTTCGAAAATGCTGAAAAAGCAAAAGCAAATGCTAAGCGTACAGTCAGTACTGGTGAAAAAGTAGGTCTTGCTGTTAGTACAGTAGCAAGTGAAGTGCTTACTTCTAGTGAGTTCTGCAATACTAAGCGTAGAATTTCACATCTATTGACGATGTATGGTTTTATTCTTTTCGTTGCGTCATCAGCGTTGATGATTTTTGAATGCGATACTATTGCTACTAGTACTTTAGCTACGATATGGCATGTTGGTGCGATCATGCTTTGTGTTGGTGGTTACTGGTTCTGGTTCTTCATCCGTGTTGATGTGAACTCTGAAGGTGCTAAATGGTACAAGTTAGTACGTGCCGATATCTTTATCGTGTCTTTATTCACTACAGCTACATTTGGGTTAATCTGGTCTTACCTGCAATCTAATGGTGGTGCAGTAGCTGATATGGGCTTAACGACATTGTTCTTCGTTTTATTCGTTATCTCAAATACGATGCTTTTTTCTAGTGTATTGTGGTCTAAGTTTGCACATATGTTCTTCAAGCCTGCTGCTGCTTACCAGAAGAAAACGACTGTTGCTGATGGCTCAAGAGAAAACTTACCAGGTGATTTCGATTTATCTTCAGCTGAAGTACAAGCAAGATTCCCAGATATCCCAGAATATATGGGTAAGAACCCAGAAAACATGGGTGCTGGTATCAGACGTGAAGCGCCAAACCATTACTAATATTAATCTAATAACAATTATTTAAGAAAAGAGAGAATATATTATGCCTACTTTTGTATATATGACTCGATGTGATGGTTGTGGACAGTGCGTTGATATCTGCCCATCTGACATCATGCACATCGATAAGACATTACGTCGTGCTTACAACATTGAACCTAATATGTGTTGGGAATGTTACTCATGCGTAAAAGCTTGCCCACATCACGCGATTGACGTACGTGGTTATGCTGACTTTGCTCCATTAGGTAGTTCAGTACGTGTACATCGTGATGAAGAAAAAGGAACAATTGCATGGCGCATCAAGTTCCGTAATGGCAAAAAAGACATGGAGCTTTTGGCTCCGATCACTACTAAGCCTTGGGGCGCAGGACACTATGATTTAGCTAGTGAGCCAGCACCATCAAAAGAAGTTGTCGACACTGAACTTCTATATAACGAGCCAAAGTATTGCGCTATGAATGACAATGCTTTAATGACGCTTGAATCAAATGGCTTAGAAATTAAAGAAGGGGTTTACTACTAATGGGCTACAAGACAATTATTGAAGACGATATTGATATACTCGTCGCAGGTGCAGGCCTTGGTGGTACAGGTGCTGCTTTCGAAGCTAGATATTGGGGTCAAAATAAGAAAATCGTTATTGCTGAAAAAGCTAATATCGATCGTTCTGGTGCGGTAGCGCAGGGTCTTTACGCAATTAACTGTTACATGGGTACACGTTTCGGTGAAAACAATCCAGAAGATCACGTACGTTATGCACGTATCGATTTAATGGGTATGGTTCGTGAAGATTTAGCTTTTGATATGGCTCGCCACGTTGATTCAGCTGTGCATCAGTTTGAAGAATGGGGTTTACCAATCATGCGTAACACTAAGACTGGTGCTTACTTGCGTGAAGGTCGCTGGCAGATCATGATTCACGGTGAATCATACAAGCCAATCGTTGCAGAAGCGGCTAAAAACTCGGCTGATAAAGTATTCAACCGTGTTTGTGTTACTCACTTATTAATGGATGAGTCTAAAGAAAACCGTGTTGCAGGTGCTGTAGGTTTCAACGTACGTACTGGTAACTACCACGTATTTAAGTCTAAGACTGTAATCTGTGGTGCTGGTGGTGCTTCTAATATCTTTAAACCACGTTCAGTGGGTGAAGGTGCAGGTCGTGTTTGGTACGCTCCATGGTCTTCGGGTTCTGCTTACGGTCTTATGATCGAAGCTGGCGCGAAAATGACGCAGATGGAAAATCGTATCGTACTGGCTCGTTTCAAAGATGGTTACGGCCCTGTTGGCGCTTACTTCTTACACCTTAAGACTTATACGCAAAATGCTTATGGTGATGAGTACGAATCAAAATGGTTCCCTGAGCTGCAAGAACGTGTTGGTAAAGAGTACCTGGATCCAGAAGCGTCACATGCAACGCATCGTCCAATTCCAACTTGTTTACGTAACCATGCAATCATCTCTGAGGTGAATGCTGGTCGTGGTCCTATCCACATGGTTACTATGGAAGCATTCCAGGATCCGCATTTAGAGGAAATTGGCTGGCATAACTTCTTAGGTATGACTGTTGGTCAGGCGGTACTTTGGGCTGCAACTGATGTTGATCCTAAATATGAAAACCCAGAATTAACAACTTCTGAGCCGTATGTAATGGGTTCACATGCAACAGGTTGTGGTGCTTGGTGTTCAGGTCCTGAAGATGTTTCACCAGAAGAATACTTCTGGGGTTATAACCGTATGACAACTGTTGAAGGTCTGTTTGGTGCGGGTGATGCGGTAGGTGGTACACCACACGCATTCTCATCAGGTTCATTCACTGAAGGTCGTTTAGCGGCTAAAGCAGCTTGTAAATACATCGATGATGGTAAAGCGGAAGGCATTCGTGTTACTGACGCTCAAATCAGTCGTCGTAAAGAAGAAATTTACAAGCCAATGGAAACTTATACAGTTGGTCGTAACGAAATCGTTGCTGGTACTGTTAACCCTAACTACATCAATCCACGTCAAGGTCTGGATCGTTTACAGAAACTGATGGATGAGTACTGTGGTGGTTTTGGTGTTAACTACATGACTAACGACAAGCTTCTAAACATTGGTCTTAAGAAGATGGCTGTTCTAGGTGAGGATCTGGATAAAGTGGCTGCTGAGGATATCCATGAGCTATTACGTGCATGGGAATTGAAGCATCGTTTCCTTACTTCTGAAAGTGTATTCCAGCACACGATGTTCCGTAAAGAAACTCGCTGGCCTGGTTACTACTACCGTGGTGACGCGATGAAGCTGGATGATGAGAACTGGCATGTATTAACAGTTTCTCGTCGTGATCCTAAGACAGGTGAGTACACGATGGAAAAAGCGCCTCTGTATCACCTTGTTGGTGACATCGAGGACAAAGACCTGGCTAAACTGAAAGCTGAAGGTCACCACTAAGCAAATAAAGGCTTGATTAATTAGTTATAAATCAAGCCTTTAAATAAATTTGCGAAATAAAAAGGACTGACATGTATAGTGTTGGTCCTTTTTTTTCTTGTGAGAGTGTATTAGTCTCAGATGGGACAAATTTAAAGAACGTTATATATTTTCGTGAGATAGTTAGATGAATATTATTGAAAACACTGAAGAAGAAATTTTAGAACACGCGCACCCAATGTGGGCTGATCTTGTTAAATACTCAAACGAAGGAAACTATGGTGCTTTTACCCGTAATTTCTCAGCTTCATTTATGAAGGGTGCGAATGAAGTTGAAATGGGTAAGCAGTTTGCAAGAAGTGATTTAGCCAAAAACCTGTCGGATGATTATTCCTATCTTGGCATGATACGCCGTGGCGAACATGTTACGGTTCTCTATAAAGTGATTCATAAAGAAAGCAAAGCCGAATGGCTGGGCCGACTTGTACTCGGCTATGAAAAAGAGAAAGTTAAAATCTTTGGCGCGACACTTTTTTAAAATTAGGGTTCTGGAAATAGTTTTAAAGCAGGGTCAACAAAACAGGTTTTATTAGATATGTCAGATACAATTGAAGACGAAAAATACGTCGAATTAAATTATAAAGTCGTCGATGACAAAACCGGCGACGTTCTGGTCACGGTAGATTATCCACTGGGTTATGTTCACGGTGTTAATGATGTGATGTCAGAAGAAGTGACCAAACACCTTTATGGCAAAAAAGTTGGCGATATCATTGACGTGCCTGTGGACACAAAACTGTTATACGGTGAGCGTGATGAGTCGCTGGTATTTACCGATAACATTGAAAATGTGCCAGAAGAATACCGTGAAATTGGTATGACCATCACCATGGAAAATGAAAAGGGTGAG
>Ga0316206_1000854_pt1 | contig 33168 bp, 25 predicted proteins | sample 6monthpyrite_MG_FD_204942 | JGI IMG/M metagenome (GOLD analysis project Ga0316206, IMG submission 204942) | Microbial mat bacterial communities from mineral coupon in-situ incubated in ocean water Damariscotta River, Maine, United States -... | ecosystem: Environmental > Aquatic > Marine >... | reverse complement strand
TTCAGAGCTAATTAGAGCCCATGTAACTAGTTTTGGGTGTGTGAATAAGTATTACTTAGTGATCGCACCAGGAAGCTAATAATTCCTGTACGTAATCACTAAATGTATTAGTAAATAAACGATACGACTCTAACTGTAAAAATACGCATTCATTAAAAACACTTGGATATTACCCCTTAGACGACTGGTTAACAGTTTAAGCACTTGTTGTGGAATTTTAGTAGTTGTTGTTGAAAACTTTAGCACTTACTGTGGTCGACCAAATATGACCGGTCACCCTATATTTACAGTACACACATGTGTGCATAATGTATATTATGTTAAATAGCCTGTGATTTTTTAAAAAATCTCCAAAGCCCTGCAATTTATGGACATTGATGGCTATTTAGTAAATGAACCCTGATTGGCCCTCACGATTACTGCTATACATATACTACTCTAAGCAGATAACTACTCTAAGCAGACTGCTCAAATGTAAATAATTATGCTTCTTCCTCGCTGTAGTCTCTGTTCACTTCTGCTAATTGCTGATTAAACAGATCCAGTGATTTAACCGGTAAAATATCATCTTCTACTTCATCCGCATCTGCTGGATGAATAATGTCTTCTAAACAACACAGTGAAACATTTGTTGGCATTTTAGAGAAGCCGACATTTGATTGATTATTCTCTGTTGGCAACTTATCAGATTCGCCTTTTAAAATTCTATCTAACACATCGAACACAAAGTCGTTGGTATCATATTTTGATAGCTGGAAGAACTCATGTTCATTGTCAACCCATTCACCATCGGTGAAATCTAAATAATGAATATCTCCCGGTAGATGATTCATCCGCACTTGACCTATTCGTTCAACATGTTCCTTGCGTAAAATTGTACGGCGCATTGTTGATGCACCTAATACGAAATCTGCCGCATTAATGGTGATGTAGAGCTTTGCTGTAACGGTAAGATTTGCATTTAATTGTTGCACCCAGTCATATCCGGGTGATGTTGCATCAGCCTGATGAAGTATGATATTGCTAAAGCTCATCGGTAATGATCGTGTTGATTTCATGGTATTTTGTAATAGATAATTACCCATACTATGAATGAGCAACACCGGAGGGTTAATGCAATTCAAATGCGTATCAATTAAAGTTAATGCTGCAAGTATGTCAACATTTGAATTCTCAGCATTCTTAATTGCAGGAGGATAATTTTTCCATTTATCTTTTAAATAGCTTTTGGCTTTTTGCATCAGCAGCTTGCCTATAATTGCCGATCCTGATAAGCCGTTTAAAAGACCTTTTATTACAACCTGTCGCGCATCATCCCAGTCCATTGCAAAGTCTAGTGGATGAGATGGCCAGGCAAAGGCAATGACATTGACGTGATGATTATTAGAAAGCGCCCGGGCTTTATCAATATTGCTTTGTGGGTCCTGATTGAAGCCATGTACAAAAAACACCCAGGGCTTCGCCAGTTCAGCTTCGCTAATATTATCAAACAAGGCTGACTCACTGCCCTTCGGTTGAAAAAGAATAGTGTTATCAGCATCGTTAAGCAAACCGCTATAAATAATATCTTCTGCGGCTGTACGTTGAGCCAGGTCCTCGCCTAAACTTGGTACAGCAATAGATTCAGCTTGATTAGTGGGTATGACGGGTAATTTACGATTAGTAATAACAATAATCACAATGATGTTCCTTTTATCAAATAAACACCCGATGCTCCATGGGTGGAAATGTTATGGAAAAATTATACAAATCGGTACCGTCTGATTTAAGCTTTACCCTACCTTAATTGATGTTAATATTGCAAATAAGCCGATTTAATTAGCCTCATAAATTGAATTTAGTTTTGAAGTTTTATTAAATTTCAATAGTGATCTTTAATTTTTTAAATGAATGTTTTCTAGCTTTCTATGGTAAGAAATTTTACAGACTAAAGATATTATAGACATGAAAATTAATAACCGGACTTCGTCATACCTTGAAGGCACATTCCCGAATGCTAGGACGCTGGATCCCCGAAACAAGCTTTCGGGGATGACTGTTTAAATCGTTGATTTTATTTTTAAGTCTATCATTACCGTGAAGGTAACTTTTCATACAAGGTTTAACAACCTATATAGCTTGTGTAAATTTATACCGACACTAGTGGGCGAAGACAGGTTTGCTGTGTCTATAAACTTTTAAAAGTCAGTAGAATCCTGCCTTCGCAGTAATAACTATTCTTTAATGACTCAGTACTGCGAATTTAAATTGATTATGTTTCCAACCAAATTTATCCCATAAATTTACAGACTGTCACTCCCCGATTGATACATCCGTAGAAGACAGCTTTCGATGCCTTTTTAATTAAATTTATCTTCGGCATTAAGGTTTAATTAGGCCATTATATTATTCAACGCATCTAAAATATTACCCCACCCGCCCTCATGGTCTGCTCGACTTTCTTCATCTAAAAATTTCTCATGCATTAATTTTAACTGTGTTTTATTCTTTTCAACTTCCTGAAAACTTAATGTTACTGTGCTGTTGTCGGCAGAACAGGGAGATTGCCAGGTAAATTTAAGTTCATTGTATCGATCGATAACCAGATATTTACCGGTATGTGGAATTTTGTCTTCACCAACCTGCATAACAATTGAAAAATTCCCGCCTTCTTCAGCTTTATTTTCCACCTCTGGTGCCGGCATACCCGGCATCGGTAAAATAAACTTTGCTAACATAGTGGGATTTAACCAGGCTTCAAATACGGTTTTAATCGGTGCGTTTATCACTTTATCGACATTTACGGTTAATTCATTCATCTTTATTATCTCCAGTTTGTATAACATCGTTTAATTTATCCAGGCGTATATCCCAGATTGATCTAAGCTCGCTTAACCAATTTTCAATTAACTTAATATTATCTAAATTGGCTTCAATCCAATGCGTTCTACCCGTTTTATTTCTCTTTACTAGGCCACTGCTTTCTAGCACTTTGATGTGTTTCGAAATTGCATTTAAAGACATATCGTAAAAATGGGCTAAGTCAGTTACACGTTCAGGCCCGTTCTGACAAAGCTGTGTTAACAGCTTTCGGCGCGTTGTGTCACTTACTGCCTTTAATCTAGCGGAAAGGACTTTGTCTTTATTATATTCAACCATATGGCTAAGTATAATGATGGTAATAATATTGTCAACCATTTGGTTGAATATAGTTTCAAAAATAGGGTTTTATGGATATATAGAAAATTGAGCATTATATGGTACTCAGGCCTCCCCCTTTATAAAGGGGGATGAAGTTAAAATCAGAAGCAACTGCAAATCTCCCCCAACCCCTCTTTTTCAAAGAGGGTGCTAGTAAAAGCAAAGAGATAAATTTAAATGACTAGTGATTGTCACTTAGATTAATTTTAGTCATCGGCAACGTATAATGAGTAGCAATGAGCAATATTCTGAAATTTTGCGCTAAAAACCTCCCCTTTAGAAAAGCGGGAATATAGTTAGCATGAGAATGCTACCGGTTATTGAAATAAATTAATAGAGTCGCTGAGGGAGATTTAAATATCTCTGTTAAGTTTATGAAGAAGCCAGACTACATTCACAATTTACTTAACGCTTTAATAATATCAGCTGGTTCCATACGCTGCTTATAATCAGCAGTTGCATGCATGGCTCGTACAATGCCTTTTTTATCAATCACAAATGAACCGGGTACCGGTAACTCATTTCGACCTTCACCATTATAAGTTTCTATATCCAGGCCGGCTTTTTTGTATACTGCAACCAAATCTGCATCTAATTTAAAAAACAGTTTGTAATTTTTTATAACCTGACTATCGAGATCACTAAGTACTTCAAATGGATAACCATCTTTTTTAATTTGCTCCGCAGACTTATCAGGCTTTTGTGGTGTTACCATAATAAGCTGGGCACCGTATTGTTTAAAGTTAGCCAGATTTTTATGTAGTACATGTAAATGCATATTACAGAATGGGCACCACGCGCCACGATAAAAAACCAGCACAACCGGGCCTTTTTTCAATTCGTCTGATAAAACGACTTTTTTTCCAAACGCATTAGGTAATGAAAAATCGGGGGCCTTCTCGCCAACCTTTATACCCGGGCCAGGCATGCTAACTGCCAATTGATCGGCTGCATTTTTCATTATTTGTTTATCACTGGCTGAAAACGGTGATTTCCCTTTCCCACTATTCGCCAAAAAATTTTCTAGTGACTGTTTGTAACTGGTTACAGGCTCATTTGCTTGAGCATTAAAAATATAAAGTAACAACATTGAAAAAAATAGAACTTTCATTATGAATGTCTCGATTAAAATTTATTTAAGAGTAAGTAGATATTAAATAGCATTAGCTTCTGTTTGGTCAATGAATAGCATCAGCTTTGCCTTGTAGTTGAAAGCATCTTTAACTATTCTCCAACTTTTGCTTTTGTGTGAATTAGGTTATCAGAATAATACGATTATTTCATTGTCATTTTTCAGATGTTAAGTGTACACAGGAAACCGCTTAATGAACATGTTTATGGAATGGTTACTAAGTCGTTGCAGATATTAGGTGTTATTGCTCTTAAAATTATTCACTTAGTTTTTATAAAAAAGCGGGGGCATCATATCCTATGCCCCCGTAAGACTGCCTGTTAAATTGGTGTGATATTATGTAAAAATTATCAAACCTATTTCGGTAAACATAGTGTTTTGTAATCGGTTTTCATCTGATTCTGTACAGCGTGCATCTCTGTCCACGGGCCATACTTATGCAGCGGTTGCGAAAACAGGGGTGGTGAGTTGAGATCCGGTGGCGCACAAATATCATCTGCAAAATTGGTGCGCGGGTAATAAATGGGGTAATCACCATCTACGCGTTTTTTTATCCAGTCGGGTACGCCATCCGGCCCGGGTGTGAGCCCCCAGTCGGTTTCACGATTGGCAAAAATTGGCCGTTGTTGTGAAACGACATAAGACATAACATCCCAGGCATCTTCTGGGCTTAATAATGAAGACGTATCTTTGAGCGCACCCGCCGTTGCGGCATCGGCACGGCCATAGGGCATATTGCTATACACGAAGCGAACACCGGTACGTAAGCGATACATACCGGCACCATCATTAAAACTGTGTTGACCAAACACCGCTGGATAAAGGTATTTTTCGGTATCCGGGTTCCATACTCCGCCACCATCTGCCTGATGACAGGCTTCACATTTCTCGGTGTAAATTTCTTTACCTCTTAGCGGGTCTGCGGGGCGTGTCAAATCGGCCAGTGCGAGAAAACCCTGGCCGATAACTTCTTGCCAGGTGGGGACTTGCATGCCCGTTGCTAACCAGTCGAAGTATGCGATGATGGATTGCATTTCGTAGCCTGATTCCGGAAGTGGAATGCCATCCATTGAACGCTGCATGCAACCATTAATTCGACGTTCACGGTTACGGTATTCATTTGTTCGGGATGAATAAATTCCCAGATCTGCATATTTCAAGGCCACTACTGACCAGGGACCGGCATAGGATGCGGTTCCATCATCCATATGACAATTACTACAAGATAAACGATTGCCAGTGTAAGGTGGCATAAAATCACTTCCACCACCCATGGTTTTATAGGAGTTGGTTAATAGCTCCTTGCCATAGCGAATCATCTCGCCTTCAGTGCCTCCTGGAATGGTGGATTTATCAGGTAGAATCCATGTGCCTTCAAATCCATCAACCCCACTGGTGGGTGGCGGCGGTGGCGACCCTCCATCATCATCTTTGCCGCCCTTGCCAGCATAGGTTGTTGAAGTCGCGGTTATTAACAGTGACAGCAATAGTGTTAATATTTTTACATATTTATTCATGGCTATAATCCTCTTCTTATTCGGTATAAACACGCTCAGTTTTAAAGCATTCCAGTCATCAGAGTGACTACTTACCGCCACCACCTTTACCACCGCCGCCTTTACCGCCACCTGTGTCTTCGCTGCTCCAGCTGGTTGTCGCCATGACATAAGGTTCAGCCATATTGGTATTTAACCAGGCATCCAACATGTTCTTACCTTCATCTTGCAGGAAGGTGTTGCTTCTATCATTTGCCAGATATAAGAACTGTACATACTCCCAGCTGGTCGGCTGGTACATCAAACTGATCTGCGCAGTGACAGCACCGCTGGGAGGATTAAGTCGAATTTGATCTTCGTAGTCATAGGTTCCGCCCTCACCGGGATCATCAAATTGTGTATCCGGTACCGGTAATGCGTTGCGCTTTTTGGCCTCGTCATAACTGAAACCATAGGGTGGAATACGGTTATCCTTGACCACCGTATTGTTGAGAATAAAGTGGAATGTTTCATGGTAGTCACCAGGATTGGCATCTGCCAGGTCTCCCAGATTGTAATCGACAGCCCCGCTTACATGGTCAAAACTCAGTGGTAAGTTTCTGGGTGATCCCAACTTCAGTAACTGGTTGGCCCATTCCTGCGTCATTGCGCCATGGGCTTCATAGATGCGTGTATTGGTTCCTTCAAGATCGAGAAGGGTGCGAATCGTTTGAGTCTGGCCATCTATAGTAACTATTTTGTCACCGTAGGCGCCATCGTTACGAAGCAGTTTGCCATCTGCGTCATACCATTTGAAGTTCAGCCACATGCGTCGACCCTCCGGATAACCGGATATCAACTTATGACCGGTCAGGTTAGTGACAATCAGCTGACTATCGGCAATTTTAAGGGTAGCGGCGGAACTCAGTGTATCTTTTGCACGCTGAATGCCATCGTTCATGGCGCTAATTTGCCAGGGTTTTAACCCTCCTCCCATGCGCAGTTTATTCTGTGAATCTAGCCATTGAATTGCCTGGGGCATCCAGTAATTACCACCGGTTAGGTCATGTAGAGGCATGTCTTTACGTGTTTTTGGCTGGTTGTGAATGATGCTACTCGCCTGGCCTTCAACTGGGGGTAAGTGACAGGATTGGCATGTGAAATAGCGCGTTGTTCCATCTTCATAATCGCCCCCTTTACCTGCTCGAATGGCTGCATTGTAGACTTTTTTAACAACACCCTGCTTTAACTGTTCGGGTAAATTATCATAGTTAGACACTTTGAATGTTGGCCACAAGCTCGCCTTATACTCGCTAAAAGTCCGTTCAACTATGCCGTATTTAAAAGGCGGGTTATTAAACGCGGCCTTAGTCTCAACCGGTGAGCCCAGAATACCGCTATAGCTGCCATCGGCCAGTGGGACCTGAGCGCCATTGTTATGCGCCAGATCGCCGGTGACGGGATTAGATACATCGTGACAGGTGCCACAGAAATCTGCATCACGATGAAAATTTGATTTAAGAGACGGGTGCTTGGTGACGGCATCTTTATATGGGCCAAACTTGTCAACTCCAGGCCACAACACATATTGAGCAGATCCGAAATGCCCTTCGTCTTCTGTCCTGGCAATGAAAGGCGGGTTCTGTACACCCAGATGCTCTGACTGATTCGGGTTTGTCATACGATGACAGGTATCGCATTCAATGCCGTTTTTATCACGCTCAAGCATTGCGGAACCATCGGTAGGTACTGAACGCCCCGATGTCCAGGCACCGGCGGTATGACAGCGGATACAGACATCTCCAGAGCCATCAAAATCCCGTTCGGCAATTGCCAGAGTCGCCCAGAATATAGGATCACGTGCAGCATGTGACATCATGCTGCCCTGCCAATTGTGTTGTGGCTCAACTGCAGAATTGTAACCGCCGTGACAAAAATCACATTGCTCAGCTTTATCAAACTCCCCAATTTCATGGGGTTGTGTGCCGGGCATTTGAGCTTCGGTGGGGACAATGTTTGCAGCCTCTAACTGGCTGCATAAAAAGAATAATAAAACGATCGATAAATTTTTCATTTATTGTTTCCTCTGTAATTAGAGTCAAATTATTTCGTGATTTTCATCAAGAAAAATTCGATAAGTAAACAACAGTTAGTTTATTTATAGAAACAAACGCACCCAAAATATAAAAACTTATAAATAAACATACTAGTGTCCCGTTAACGTACAAAACACAGTCATTCATGCGAAGACAGAAATCTAGTGACTCTGAAAATCCTATAGACACTGGATACCTGCTTTCGCAGGTATGGCGGAGTTATATTTTAAATTTTCATTTAAAAGTTAACGGGAACAGTGAAATAAACATTATAAATAAATATTTTATTCCATTTATATAAAGACCGTCGTTACCCGTGTATTTAAAATAAAATAAGTAAAGCCAGTTCCATCTTCTTTTCGTTTTAAAACAAATTACACTTCCATTGCGGTGATCTTACAAATCATCATTGAATTGAGTTAGGAATTTTTTCTATGATTTTTATTGCGTATATAAAAACAAAGACTGGATCACATAAATTATTATGTTATGTGTTTAAAAATTGCAACGTAGAATGGTTGGAATGTGTAGTGAAGTTTACAAAAAAAAGCTGGCCTGTTAAAAAACAAGGCCAGCAAATATTTTCAATTTTTATTATTGTTATAGCTAATGAGTCTAATTACGCTTCATCCATTTAGGGCCTGCTCCCTGCACAGGTTGTATAATATTAGGCGCATAATCTGACACCGGCACTCCACCGATGGGTGTTACACGGCCGGTACGAACGTTAGCTTCCGTGACTACGTTTTCTTTAAGATACTCACGAACCACATTAATGGGATGAACAAAGTTTTTGGGGGCAACCGGTAAGATAATTGGCCTGCGTAATGGATTGAGAATATCTTCTGTATTTCTAGGTTGAACCAATGTGTAAGGCGGTGTAACGGTTCCATCAGCTTGTTGCTGCCCAGCAAGAAAACGTAAATTACGTGCGCCCGTGGTTCGACAGACTTCGTCTATAGGGTTGCCATGTGGGTAGCAGGAAAGCACGTTATAGATTTTGCTCTCATCAAACTTATTACCATTAATGGTTAAGTTCAGAATACGCCCCTGACTTGCTGATAATGGCCCCTCAATTAAATCGAGATCAAAATGCATATTCTCAGAGTAACCCAGAAACCAGCCACCGCGTTGTAGAAAAGGTTGTGGGTAGAACACAATTTTTAAGATACCTTCCCAGGCTTCCTTTAAGCGACCACCGGAAAATTCTGTTGCAGCAAGTGCAGCACCGTTTGGATAGTAGGCATAAAGTTCACCCAATGTGATGTCGCCACTGGCTGTACCACCACCACTTAGAGGTGTGCCTTCGCCGAGTAATACCGTATCAAAACGAAAACCATTTGTGGTGGTTAATGTATTATCCAGCGTTGCATTGGGAATAGAATTGAGTGCAGTTTTCAAAAAGGCTGTCGTCATCATGTTATTTGATTCATCTTCCAGCACATCCCAACGTTCAAGTGTGGTTTCAGTTTTACCGATAACAGTTTCTAATGGGTCGCATAGTGTATGACCCTCGCCAAAGGCAAATCCACCTGGACCAAATGTATGACAGGTAAAGTCGGGGCCAGCTACAAAAGTTTTTCTGGACTCATCAACAATGGCTTTCATGGCGGGATCTTCAGGAACCGTTTCATCAATTTCTATCAGCTCCCAGTTGTAGTTATCTATACCATCACGGTTCATTTCAATATCAAGCCTGCCAAGGAACTGATCTTCACCGGCTTCGGTAACAATGGTAAAGCCATTATCCTGATGCTTAATAATTATCGGTTCGACTGTTTGTTCATGAGTATGGCCGCTAAACATGACATCAATCCCTTTTATTTCTTTAGCGATCTGAATGTCTTTTGCCAGGCCAAGCTCCGAAATAACAACGATAAGCTTAGCGCCATTTTTTCGTGCCTCTTTAATCATTGCGGGAAGTTCGTGGTCTTCATAACCCATGGTAAAGCGTAAACCAATATTAAATGCCTGGGCTTGTTGCGGAACCATATCGGCTGTGATGCCAATAATGCCAACTTTTACTTTACCCACCTGTTTGATGACATAAGGTGGTAATACTCGGCCACCTCTTTGGCCGGTTGCTTCGTTGTAGTTATAGAGATTAACGGCAACCACATCAAAGTTAGCAGGCGTAACACTGCAAGTGGGAGCAGAAATTTCACAACCCGCTTTAGTAGCAGAAAGTGTCGTACGATTGTTGGGAGATAACGGTATGTTAGTGCCGGTGAAACGGTTTCTGAAAACCGCAGGGCCATAACCAAAATCCCAGTTACCTGGTACCATCACATCAATGCCTAGCTCATTTACCCCCGGCATTAACGCTTCACCTAAGGTAAAGTTAGCTTCAGCAGTACCATGTGTTGTGTCTCCAACATTGAGCAATAAACTATTGGGATTATCGTTGCGAATACGTTTTACCATCGTAGCAACCTTAGCCAGACCACCACTGTTTGCGGACGCTCTATTACCAGGAAAAATATCCTGGTGGGGTATCATCTTGCCATGTAGATCAGAAAACTGCATGAGGGTAATAACATTACCTTTGTCACCATCCCCGCCTCTGGAGGTAGCGGCCATAACGGGCGAAATCAAACTGAGTAGAATACAGCTGTTGAGCAAGGTCGCGCCAATTGCTTTTAATGTGTTGGTGCTGGTTATGTGTTTTACTTTCATTTTGTGAATTCCTATTATAATTATCAGATGGTTATCTAATATCTAAGGTGAGAAACATAGAGCTTTATAAAATCACTCTTAGAATTAACAATGTTATTATTTTGATCACTCGTGTCTCGTTAACGTTTAATTTATCAGTTGATTGTTTGAATAAACAACTTTCGAATAGTTAACAAATCAAATGAGACATAAAAGTGAATATTTATTTATTCTTTATCCCGAGTGTTTCTGTGGTGAATGACACAAGCGTTAAGTTAACGGGACAAACTAATTTTTGATATTAATGCTGCGTTAGGGTTTTATATTGCCCTCCCCCTGCTGGTGATTCGACACAACAGGGAGGGGCAATATAAAGGGTCTTAATTGTAGTTATTGCAATTAAGGAGTAGCCCCTTGCAATGGTTGAATTTCTAAATTACCGAATTTAGGTGCTGGCAAAGGAGCCAGTATATTAATTCGATTTAAGTCGGGGTTTGCAGTGCGTGTTTTCAGATAGTCCATTACAACTTGAGTGCCATCTACCGCATTGCCATCAGGGTGGGTGTACTGAACGACATTTTGTGCAGGAATCTTGTTAATAAGATTGGCTTCTGAATCAAAATTGTAACCACCTAATGAATAGCTCGCCGTTAAGTCCAGTGGAGCCCAAACATCCGTTTCAACATCATGGATCATGATATTAGATGCACGTGAACCATGAGCAGCGTATGGGTCCAGATCAAACGTTAATCCACTCCAGGCAAATAACCATCCACCACGCCACTTGGCTGGATCAGCATTGAGTGAGCCATCAGACGTATTTTCAATGACATTTTTAATTTGCTGACCCGTTACGTTACCTTTCGCAATGAAAGGACCTATCGCAACATAATGATAAATGTCTTCAAGTTTGATAGGGCCAGGTGCGATATGCGTGCCATAACGGAAACCACGAAGTATACCCGCATCTGCCTGAGTCATTTCTTTAAATACATCAGCAAGAAAATTATGTGATGAACCCTCTATAACCGCTGGCATTTCTTCGTGGGCAAAATTAGAGCGATGCAGACCGATATCTGCCTGACCAATAACGGTATCGATGGGCGTGGTTAATGTTGTTCCATTGATGGGATTTAACTGTGGTTTAAATGAGCCGGTCACAAATGGCTTACGCACAGACGCCACTTTTCTGGAAATTCCTCTATCTTCTTTGATACGACTATCGATAACATGCATGGTAAATTCTGTACTTTTAAGAACACCATCATTGATAGAGAGTTTTAATTCACCAAGTCTTGTACCATCCTGACCTTCTTCAATAATCAAGGTGCCAGTCGAAGTGTATACAGGCTCAAACGTTTCTTCGTGCATATCTGAAGAAAGAATGATATCGATTCCAGGATTGGCTTCGGCAAGTCGAATATTATTTGCAAGTCCCAGTTCAGAAATAACCAGTAGCACATCAACTTTTGATTTTAGTAAGGGAACAAATTCAGCCATTTCAGCATCGCCTTTACTAAATCTAAAGCCCTGAACGACTTCAGCGCCAATGACCTTTGGACCACGTTCAGTGGTAAAGCCCAGTATACCGATTTTTACTCCATCTATCTCTTTAATGGTATATGGTGGTAATACACGCAGGCCTGTTTTATCGGCATATGGGTAACCATCAAAGTATAAGTTTGCGGCGAGCGCGCCCCAGGGTGCAACAGGTTCAGGGCCAGCAAATAACTCCTGGAAACGCTCTGTGCCATACACAAATTCCCAGTTACCTGGAGCAAAGTAATCCACTTCGAATTTATTAATGACATCAACCAGTGCCTGCCCGCGAGTATAAAGTGCTTCAGCTGAACCTTGAATAGTGTCACCTGTATTAATTAATAATGATCTGTCACTATTTTCTCGAATTTTTTCTATTTTAGTATAGAGCCTTGCAAGGCCTCCCTGTAACTCGCCATTACCGTCACTGCGTAAATGTGGTCGTGGTATTAAATGGCCGTGGACATCTCCCATATGGATCAGCGTTAATTCAAGTCTATTATCATCATGATTGCCACCCCTCTTACCGGCAAACGTAGTTGATACGCTTGCCATAGTGAGTGCAAATAACGATATGGTTAATGTGCGTAGTATTTTTGTTTTCATTGATCTCTCCCAAGTAACTTACAATATTTTAATTTCCAATAACCCGTTCAATTGTGACAATCTGGAAATGACGAAGCTGTAATACCGTTAAAAACTATTTTTACCTCGCATAAAAATATATCGGTATTAATGCATTGGTTCTCACAATTGAAGAATGTTGTTTTACTACGTTCAGTTAATTCAACATTGGCGAAAACTAACATGGCGAATTTAAACAAGGTAGAAGAATTGATTGGTATTATTTTGCGCTATTAATAGTATGTATGTTCATATGGCTAGGTACAAATTCTATGATAAAGCGATAGGTATGAACTATTAGGGATGTTATTAAATGAATTTATATAAAGCTATGAAAAAATGCCAGATTTAAATATGTTTAATATTGTGAGTTACTTCATGCTTAATATAAATAATAATAAAAAATGGAATATATTTCTGATGGTGACATATTGACATAAAATCTATGTGTTGTGCACGAAATGTTTTATTGATATAGAACAAAATCATAATGAATTCCATTTCATGTCGCTTAGAATCGTATCTATTGCACAATTTTGATACTCTATGATTGACTATAGGATTATATCTATTTAAATTCAAAATTATAATTAATGTAAAGTACGGTATTGCAGAGACCTAATTAAAAACCATTAGAAGTTTTGTATAGGACTATTATGTGTTTTTTCAATATCAATCAGTCTTTTTTTGGTTGATTCTTTATTTGTAAGGATATTCTAAAATTCAGCGGGCGGTATGCGTCGTATATTTGAGCTTTAATCATCTGGATAGTTATATATTGAAATGTTCAAATAACGTAAATAATAACTGTGATAATAAAAATGATATTAAATGGAGATCACAGAATGAATATCCCCATATTACTGCGGATCGACCTTCGGGAAGACAAAAGTAATCTTAATGAGTGTGCTGAATTATCAAGTCGTTGCCATCTGAATTTATTAGATGGGATAGATCCGATAGCAAAAAAGATAAAAACACTTGCGCCTGATGTTATTTTCTTTGAGTTTGATTATCCGGATTTTAGAAGTCTTAAAGCCCTGGAACAAACGAAGAAAGAATTCCCTTCAATCCCTATTTTGATGCTGACAGAACATCATAATGAAAAATTAGCCATCTGGGCATTGCGTGCACGTGTCTGGGATTATTTTGTCAAGCCAGTCGACTGTGAACAGTTATATAATACTGTGTGTAAGCTGACTGAACTACGAAGTGATAGAGTTCATGGAGATACACGCAGAAACATTGTTCAGCCTCAGCAATTAATATCGCATAAATGTGATACAAATCTGTATGGCACTAGAAAAAGTACTACCCCACATGTCATTAAATATGTAGAAGATCATTATCACGAGAAAATTTACATATCCGAACTGGCTGAAAAATGTAGTATTTCCCGGCATCAATTCAGTCGAGTATTCAAACACGAAAAAGGCATTACCTTTAGAGAGTATCTTGTTAATTATCGGTTAGATAAGGCACGTGAGTTACTTGATGAGTCTCAGCTTTCTGTAGGTGATGTTAGTTTTGCCGTTGGTTTCTTTGACCATTCCTACTTTACACGCATGTTTAAACGATATGCGGGGCTTTCGCCTTCTGATTATCGGCTTCGTAAACAGTGAGTCATTTATCTTCGACAAAATATGTCTATATTGTCGAAGATAATTATTGAAGAGCTTCACAAGAAATTACCTTATAGCAGAATAGTGCTAACTATATTCAACAAACTCATAACATAAGCTGTATTGATTATGTATAAAGACACCTGAGTTGTACTTGTTGAATGAACTTAAAATTTACTGCGGTATTAAATTACTGAAATTAATGCTATGCAGTAGATCGTCGAGTGTGTATCAGTCAATCAACGCGTTTTAACTTTTTGCTTGAGTTAGTTTATGAGGCTTAGGATGCTCGGACAATTACTCATATTTTGTGACAAACATGTCACTATCAATGTAAAGGGGAAAATTATGAGAATACTACGTAGTTTAACGGTTTTTATTGCTTTATTATTTACAACTTTAACTGCTTATGCAGGCAGAGGTCAGCCAGCTGATAACGATACCTTGCCATGTCCAGATCAGGCGATACTGAATATGGATGGAGAATTTGGTCAGGGTACAAGCAGTTTAACCAGTTGCATACAAAATCGCTCTGATGTTAAGAACGTGTTTGCCTGGAACCTGGCTTCAGTTAATAAACGAAGTGGATTTGCACAACAGGTTCAGGTCACTCGTAACACTGCGAATAATTATGAAAGTATATATGACATGCAAATCAATAAAGACTTTAAGATGGTTGCCGTCGCTTATGCCGGTGGTGGTCGTTGGTTATTAACCGATGAAGCCTACAATCGCACCTATGGTGTGACTACAGGAAACCCCACTGGTGCTCTAACTACATCTCTGATTGAGCGCGGGATATCTGTTTACATGTGTCAGAATACAATGCGAGGCAATAAGTGGGTAACTTTAGATTTGCTTCCAGGTGTGAAGATGGTTCCATCAGGTGCTGTAGCGGTTCTTGATTATCAAAAAGAAGGTTATAAGTATATTAATCCGTAGCGGATTTAATTAACCAGTGGACAGAGTCTAAGCTATCCACACAAGAAGCATTTAAAGTAGGAAATTAATTTTCCGCAAATGAATAATAATTATGTAAATAAAACAAAGGTGATACTGATGGGCTGTATACCGAAGGTATTATGAACATATTATTTTGCATTTTTAACGTTGATTTGCGGGAAGTTACTTTTGAGCTTTTTACCTGCCCTGGTTTTCTTCGAATTGAAATACGGGCAGAATGCTAGACATAAACAAGTGCGACGATCTCTTCCCGAGTTTTAGAAATATGAATAATAAGCTTTCAGCTACTGAAGTTGACAGGTGTTATTAATACATATTGCACTCGGCCTCCGAGTTTGGTAATGCATTGTTGTATCACTTATAGCTTGATTCCTCTCTATTTCATCTTTTATATCATTATAGATATGTTGTTTAAGAAATAAACTTTCCAGGTCTATCGTGGATGTAGGATAAGCGACATAACGGGGAAATAAGCAAGAATAACTACTACCCAGACGAAGAACATCACAACTACTCTCGCTTATAATACTCTCAATATCAGTGTTTAACTGTTCGAAATACGCATTTGTGTCAGATATCAGTAACTCTATTAAAACTACTTTACTATTGACAGAACTGGGCGTTAACATAAGAGGGTTAAAATTGCAGTCGATAACAGAGTTGACTGTAGTATGTTAGATGGTGTGAGTAATGGTGTCAGAGAACAATTAACCTAATATTAGAAACAATTGTACTTTGCCAGAATTTTTGATCCGGTTTTTTGCTGGCGATGATCTAATTTGTTGAGCGAAATAATATATGTCTAGATCTATTAAATTAATCTGGAGAAAGTTAATTGTGATATGCAAAAGAATGATTCGACGAATAATAAGTGCGGCGGGTATGGCATTTTTATTTTTTTCAAATGGTGCAGCGGCCAAAGCGCCAGAGGGTTATCGTCCTATATCTGATAATAAGGTTGAGTCAGAAAAATATGAGTTACGTAAAACTAATATCGACTTTGTGTATAAACAGATACTGTTTGATCCATTAACCAATAACATAATAGTTGGTAATGGGGCGCACATAACGAGTTGCTATAAGATGAATGAAAAAGGTTATGTGATTGATAGCTACAGTCACGATTCTTCTCTGTTGATATCGGGTGTGTTTTTTGATGAGTTCACCTATGTTGACTGGGCCATTACTGGGAATAAAATTCCTCAAAAATATTCTAAAATAATAAATGCAGATACTTTAACGGAGAAAGAATTTAAGCGCTATATCAGTTCATCCGATGAAGTTGATTATAATAAGTTTTACAGTAAAAATGAACACGTTAGAGTGTATTTAAAAATTGATAATAGCTGGATGGTATTGGAAACAGCTAAACGATTTAACGATTTTTCTATTAATATAAACGAACCACATTATGAAGTTAATTCAACCACATACCCTAAAAAGCGAAGTAACAGGTTGGTGCCGTTAATAACTGAAAGCTATCGTAATAACTGGGAAAATTCTGATAATAAAATTTACATTAGTCACTTTAACAAGGAAGGTTCGAGTTCTAGTCGCTTTATGGATATTAATGGAATGACCTGGGATGGTGATTATGGTACAGGTTATTTCCAGATGAAACATCAGAATGATGTACTGTATTTTAAAGCACATACCACTAAAAGTTACTCGAAATTTGATCCGGATATCGAAATCTATGTTGTTCCTGAAACATTCCGTTCAAAAGTTAATATTGAGTTAATTGAGCTAAGTCGTCACTCGAAGAATAAACGTTCTGTAGATGAGGCTGGGTTATATGTGTTGCGTGAAAAAATTAACATGACAGATGAGTCAATCGCTAACTATGAAAAAATGGGTGTTTCATTCGGGACATATTTGTTTCACAAAATCAAGATTAACTGGAAGCCAGTATTTACGGGGTTTACTGAAAAGTTGGGCGAAATTCATAAAATAATCTATTTTACGGATACAGTTGAACAAATTAATAAACCACTGACGTTTAATGTTGATTCAAAACTGCGAACATTACCTAAGGAAATTATTTTTGAATGGAAAGGCTTTGGGAATGTTGCGGGTGTTATTAATGTTTCCTTTAATAAAGAAATTTATCAATGGAAGATACCCCGTGAATCTATTTATCTTAAGTTGTTAATAAACAGGGATGAATTGATTGACACGTTTCAAAAGTTAGAATTTAATGACCAGCCTATTGAGATAAAATTGGCAATGGAAAAAATTGATGATCATAATGCATTTTTTTCAACATGGGCAAGTAATGGGATTAAGTCTTTTCAATTAAACCTTATAGACCTTGAATCTCAGGGTAATAATTCTGAGATTAATGAAGAAGAGCTAAATCAGTATTTCGAAAATGCCAGGCTTAACCTGGATTACCACGCTGCATTAAAAAACATTAATAAATTACCTGCTTATCTTATTACCTCAAGCGATATAGCTAGATATAGTGATCATACAGATGAGTATGCATTTCTGTTTGCGGATCAGGTGACTAAGTTACTGATAGCGCGATTACCTAAATCTGACATCACAAGCTCTAAACGGCTATTGATACATTATATTGAGGAATTGATGCCACGAGCAGGTAGAAATAAAAAAACAGATGATGTTGCAAGTCTAGGTCTGGCTTACTGCGTTTTTGCTAAAGACAGTGATACCTGTAAAATAATATTTGATAATTTGTTGCCTGAACTTGATATTACCAAGCTTGATAATAACATTCTGCTTTATAATTTAGCCTGTTATTATTCTGTCAATAATAAAAAAGAAAACATGTTGAAAAGCATTAAGCAATCAATAAAATACGGAAAAACGGCTGAGCAGTTTCTACAGGATAGTGATTTCGAGGTGTACTGGAAAGATACTGGTTTTTTAGAAGCAATTAATTTTAGATAGTGACGTATTATTCTGTCTGCTTATTTTTGCAATCACAGGACGGGGCTTGCCTTTTTCTTTATGTAACCGCGATATAAGGCAAAATGAAAGAGCAGCCCGTCTTCTTCGATTAGTATTTCCACCCGACTCGATGAGCCGAATAGAGGGACTTAATCGGCTCATGAGCAAGCTTTAAATTGAATTGAGTTTGTACTCAACCTAAATATCTTCCATCATTCGCTACGATAGGCATTGACAATAAACATTTAGTCAGGTATTATTTCGTCAGCTTTAAAGTAGTTCTTAATTTTTATGCAACACCTCTTCGATGTCACATCATTAGTTTCTCGTCCTGTTATTCATAATTAGTAGCAACACATTCAGCTAAACGGCTTCAATTAGAAGCAAATTTTATATATTATTACATTAATAGGATACAACTATGTCTACTACAACTGGCACCGTAAAATGGTTCAACGAATCTAAAGGTTTTGGCTTTATCGAACAAGAATCTGGCGCAGATGTTTTTGCTCATTTCAGTGCAATTTCTGGTTCAGGTTTTAAAACACTGACTGAAGGCCAAAGAGTCGAGTTCACTGTTACTGACGGTCAAAAAGGCCCACAGGCAGAGAACATCGTAGCGCTTTAATTACGATCAAATAATGGCCTGTTTTTAAAAGCAGGTCAGATTTGCATTTATTTATGAATGCTAAAAAGGGTAAGACCACTGGGTCTTACCCTTTTTTATTGCTTATTAAAAATAACCAGTGAACGAATACGAGCGCTGTGCGCCAGTCAAGTAATGAAGAAAGCGATCCAACATATATTTGACGTTGTTTGATAAATTTAAATGTCGATTAGTCACCCTTCGGCCCTAAAACAGTATCCTGAACCCAGATAAACATTTTTGGTCGTTTCCAGCTATCTCTAAATGCTTTTAAATCAGATTTTACCGCATTTTTTTTGTACTCATGTCCGTCATAGAACGCAATAAACTCAAGTTGAGCGTTATCCCTCTCCTGTTCGTCATCAAACATTTCAACCATATCATTAGCGGTAACCACTGTTCGACCTAATATTTTTCGGCTTGGAAATCTGATTCCAGTAAATGTTGCACTAGGTTCATAAACCTTATAAATAAGTTCAGTACAAACTAATTCCGCATCGGTCAAAAAATCAAAATCGAAGTCATAAGGTCTACCGATAAAATGAAATGCACGCTGAATGGCTTGTGCTTTTTCAAGTTTACTTAACTTAGGTCTTAGAATGGCGACTGAGTCAGCATCAACTGAATGTTCCAATGTTGTCAGTGAAACGCCCTCGCTTATCGCCTCAATGACACCGGGTAAATGACCATATTGATCAGGTGTTTCGCTGGCGATATATGCTGTTGGGTAATGATGTTTAAGCGTTGCCTCAAAGCCGTTGTTTTTCGTAAAAAACCTTTTCACTGAATCGTCATCAAAATAGTTAGCCCTTTGTTCAGCTGTTCCAATATACAGTGCTGCATGGGGCCAATATCCGGGGAGCCCCATATTTGACAAATACCACTCTCTGCGTTCAAGCAATATATCACCGGGTAATAAGTGTTTTTTTATTTCACCTATTTGCTTAACCGTAATTAAAGAATAATTTTGTCGAAAAACTTTAACATCCCCCATCCACTCAGATACTGAAGACTGTACAGGGAACCAGGCTGTAAAACCCGCATCCTGAACAATGGTGAGCGCATTCTTAAGTGTCTGCGCTGTGCCATCTCCTAGACCCAACGACCATAATTTAGCAGCATCTGATTCTATTCCTTTCGTCAATATCGAATCCTGATTTTCTTCAAAAAACGTATACAGAAAATCCAGTCTCGTAAATTCACCAGCTCTTAAAACATTAAGAAAACGAAATTTTAATTTCTTATATGTGTTTTTCTCCAAGCCGAGTTCAGGTACGGGTTCATTAAGAATTGTGTGCATTTCAGGATTGTTTTCAAGTATTGAAATAATTTCTACTGCATATCGATACTGCAGCAGGAAAGCGGAATACGCCACACGATAATTTTCTTTTTTAAATTCTCCCCTGACGTTTTTATATCTTTTATCGTACTTATCTCCAAGCATGTCTAACAGAATAATGCGGTCGAGAAAACCTTGCCAAAACAACCAAATCTCCTTTCGCTGCTCTCGGCTTGTTAAGCCCTGTGTAAGTTTTCTTTCGTGCAGAAAAAGATCATCACGTAGATGCATAAAGGTTTGCATTTTCTCAAATGATTTACGTGAATTAACGATTTTTTCAATATCTGATGCTTGATCGACTGCATTTTCAGCAGCATGCAGAGAGGCGCTTGAAAAAAAGACGAGTGTTAAAAAAATAGACCTAGCCAAATACTGCATAATACTCTCTCTTGAAAATGTTTATCTTTGAACTCGTTAACATCCAGTACCATTTTAAGTCAAAGCATGAATGCAGCAGAAATCTACTCCTGATAATATTTACTACTCAAACTATAACAGAATTATAGTTAAAGGGCTCGGTGACAACTGAGAATTATTAGTGTTATCGTTTGTTACCGATCCGAAATGAATCATATAATAATAGTGTATTATTAATAGGAATTTACAGGGGGTTATATGCATTAAATTATCGAACATTTATACTTATCATTGCTATTATTGCATAGTTTAAATTACAGTCTGCTATGAATCAAAAATATAACCTCAACGGAATAAACCCTGCAAATTCGCATTGCTATGAATAATACTGACACAAACAAACTTTGAGCTATAATCAAAAATACGGTCGATTTAACTAAATATTAATTAGTCCGATTAGCGACACTTGCTTAATAAGTAGAATCAAACTATAGGATAACAGTTTATACCTAATATGATAGTTAGCAGGTATGCATTGTTACTGCATATTTAACCGCTACATTAACCCATTAAATTAGCCAGGTGAATTAGTATGAGTTCAGATACGTGTACTAAAAATGGATTAGAAACGTTTGATCACGTTGTTGTTCTAATGCTGGAAAATCGATCTTTTGATAACTTATTAGGTTATTTATATACTAAGGAGAACGTACCAGAGGGGAAAAGTTTTGCTGGTTTACAGGATTATACTGGCGCAATGCCTATACCTTCATACGCAAAAGGCGCTAAAGATCACCCATCCATAAAACCCTGTGCCGCCACAAACTATCATCAGCCTTTTCCTGACCCTGGCGAGGTTTACCAACATGTAAACACACAGTTGTTTAATGAAATAAGTGAAGGTAATTGTGATGTGCCAGCTTATAAAATGGTTAAACCCTATAATGTGCTGACTGCCGAGCAGTGCGCCCTTCCAATGACTGGGTTTGTAAAAGATTACATTAATACCCTTAACGCGATGAAAGATAAACAATACAATGACCCTGATTTTGATTTGTATTCTGTCATTATGCAGTGCTTTGAGCCGGTAAAAATTCCAGTACTCACTTCTTTAGCAAAAAACTTTGCGGTATTTGATCACTGGTTTTGCTCAGTGCCCAGCCAAACCTGGTGCAATAGAGCTTTCTGGCACGCAGGTACTTCAGCAGGTAAAGTAGTTAACCCTTTAAATTCGGGTGGCAAACTAAGCGATATGGAAGCCATGATTTTATGGGCAATAGATGTATGGCCGAATAAAACACTTTTTCAGCGTATGGAAGAAAATAATATTTCACACGCGGTATACACTGAAGACCCTGTGTCTCTAACTAGCCTGGTCAATGGCCCGTTTAAAAATGAAGATGTTATTAGAACGGGTGATAACCTCAGCGTATTTAAAGATGATATAGCAAACAAAGAACTCCCCCAATATTCATTTCTCGAACCTAAATTTTTTGGTCAGCACAATGATCAACACCCTTCTTCTGTTAGCGGTTTCATCGATGGGCCAACCCGAGACGGCACTGTGATATTAGGTGAAAAATTAATCGCGGATGTTTACAATAGTATTTTTAATAATGACACGTATCGTGACAACACCCTGCTTATTATTACTTATGATGAGCATGGTGGCTGTTTTGACCACATCCCCCCCGAGTGCTTAAATAGTGAAGAACCGCCTGGACAAAAAGGTTTTACGTTTAATCGCCTTGGTGTAAGGGTGCCTATGGTGATGGTATCTGCCTATATAAAAGAGAAAACTATTATCAATAAACCATTTGAGCACACCTCTTTTATCAGGACGATGTGTGAAAAATGGGACATGGAGGGTTTAACCTGTAGAGATAAGAACGCGCCTTGCTTTTCTAACGTTTTTTCTACCGAAAAACGAAAAGACTTCCCCATTATTACTTCACCAAAGATTAAATGCAGTGATAGCGATTATGAAAATGACCCCTTAAATGAGTTGCAAAAATCTATATTAGTCGGCGCACATTATCTGTTTACTAAAGATAAAGATTGTAGCGAAGATGTAAAATCAGCCATAGAAAGTATTGAAAAGGTAGGTGTTGCGATAAAGCACCTTAAAGCCTTATTTAATTCGCATTAAACATATACGTTTAATTTTAAGCCAGGTTACTCGCACTTCAAATTCATCGGATAAAACCAGATTTTATCTTTGTTAAATATATGCGCTGGTAGACTGCCCTACTTCAATTTATTCATGGAAAATAAGCGGGTTAAAATAACCAGGTCAAAATAACCGGAACAGAGGAACCATTGCTTCTAATATTAGAATAATTTGTTCTCTGATCCGGTTTAATATGGTCAGATTTTATCTATAAAAGACTAGGGAGTCGGACAGGCATTACACCCGCACACTGCCATCTGGTCAGTAATCCGTTTCCAGTTATGGTTCCAGCCCATTGCATTTTTACATGTGCCAGGGCACACCTGCTGTGCCTGGGCATTATCAAAAATTGGCCCGGCTTTAACATCACAACGTTCAATTAAACCCGGTGCCTTACCTGGCGCACTGGTGAGTAAATGGGAAGCCATTGCTGTGTTTTGCCCACTCGCGCCACCATGACAACTAAAACATCCTTTCTCAAAAAAGGGATCTGCACCGGCTTGAGTGAATGACTCCATGGTTGCATTTGCCAGATAGGCCGAACCCGCAATTTCAGTATTGAACGGTGTAGACGGACTTTTAATCTTACTCACATCAGTCCACTCTGCACCACCCAGGTAATAATTTTTAAACACGGCCATAGGATGCGTATCTTTCAACTGGGTAATCATGCCTTTTGGGCCAACCAGCAATGTATTCAGAAACTGTATATTGGGAACATTAGATGCATTTTGCGGAACAGGTGCTTCCCCGTAATAGGCATCAAGACAAATATTAGAAGACGTCTGGCCTGCCCCGCCATGAATCATCACATTGCCCTGACTATCGTATACCGGTTTAGTCTGGTTTTTGTTAAAATCACATTGAGTTTGACACTGGGATTTTAAATCTGCGCCATTTTTAAAATTAGCTGCAATACAGGTATTACAGCTTTTGCTTGCAAATGACCAACCGTTAGCCGGTTGCTTTCGGGTAAAACCATTCGAAGGAATGACCACCTGGCAATCAGGCGCATTATCGATGTGCTCAAACGTTGCCCATACAAACTCGGGATGCGCACCGGTATTTACAACCACATGAAAACCTACCATACCAAGTTGCTGCTTACCCAGACCCTCAATATTCGCCTCAATCAGATAATATTTAGTCATGTCATCATTTTCCCCCATAATTCTCCAGGAAGACTTTAGCTCAACCACCTGATTGACCTGCGTGGGAAAATTTTTATTTGAACCAGACGCCACCGGGAAATTACCCGAGGCGTAAATGCCGCACTCATTTTTAGTAAAACTGCGGTTATAAAAAACAAGGTTGGTGTTTTTATCATACAGCGCAGCACCTGAGCCCGCCTGGCCAGGAATATCAGGCATATTCACTACCTTAAGCACTGAGGGTGTCAAGCCATATTTTTTACGCAAACCTGTTTTGCCCGATGCAACACTGGTACAGGTATCAAGATCAACCACAGGAAACAGCAAATTATTTTCAAAATTACGTAAATCCTGACCCGAACTTGCCGGGTCAGGATTCATAAGATATAAAAACCACTGCCATGAAAACATATGGAAATCACAGTTTTCAGATGTACCCGGCACTTTATTCGAAGGCAACATCGGCTTACCGTTAACCGGCACTGCACCCAGTTGTTTCACCGGATCAGGGCTGAGCCATTGGGTATTCGTATAGCCACTTACATTACATTCAACCGGAGCGGCTATTAACATAGAGCCGGAATTAGACGTAGATTTTTTATCCCCTTGAATATCCGCCCCTCGGTCATCCTCTCGATTATCCGCACAGGCGGACAACAGCAACGCACACATAAAACTCAACAATAGATTTTTCATTTTTTATCCTTAAATATTTATAATAAACGGAACATCTTAAGCCTCTCTATGCGGTGCAAACGAATGTACACATGAAAATACGCCAAAGAGTCGTTTAGATAATAGTCTGCTTTACTTAAGAGACAAGGATATGTTGATCAGTTTTTCACCTTATGACCTCTTTGCATGTAAAAAAACAGAAGCGGTGAAGATACATCAAGGCGTCTTACCCAATGCCAGTAAGTTAAGCTCTAAGCCTTTGTTTACAATGCATTTTTATAAGCGTGATAATGAATATTGTTCTTAATGTTTTTTAATTTTCTAGGAGCTGATCTTCCGTATCTTACAGCTTCTATCGTCTTGCTTAGATAGTGAATTGTTCGTTGGATAGTCATTGTAATATCCTCATGAGCATGTCGAATCAAATAAACCCAATGATGTTTCATTTTTGATAATGCCTGAGCAAAGTTAACCTTGTATTCTAAATTGTGATCTTTAGTTTTTTTGACGACAATTTTTTGTGTTTCCAACACCATTAATGATGTTAAATTTGCTGAAACAATCTTTGCATAGAAGTCTTGCTTAACAGACAGTGCAGATTTACCAGAAAAATTTTCTATTTCTACCCATTGTTTTAACCGTTTATAGTTTTCTCATTACCTATTCGCAGTTAATAGGCAACAATTATTGTTACGTGTCATTTTCTCGTAAGCATTTTACGGACGTTAATTTCAATGAAAAAAATATGTGCATCTAAAATTTAAGCGAAGTTTCTTATCCGGACAGCCATTTTAAAAAAGTGGTTGAAAATCTTTAAGCTATTAATTTATAACTTCCTTAATGTGGGTGATGCCTCATTAATAACTTACAATCTGGCGTAGATGTTTTAGCTCATTTCAGTGCAATTTCTGGTTCAGGTTTTAAAACACTGACAGAAGGCCAAAGAGTCGAGTTCACTGTTACAGACGGTCAAAAAGACCCATAAGCAGAGAATATCGTAGCACTTTAATTATGATAAAATAATAGCCTGTTTTTTAAAATAGGTCAGGTTTACATTTATTTATGAATGCAAAAAAAGGGTAAGACCACATGGTCTTACCCTTTTTTATTGCTTATTAAAAATAAGCAGTGAACGACTACGAGCATTGTGCGCGGTTTGTACCAGTCAAGCAATAAAGAAAGCGATCCAATATATTTGACGTGGTTCGATAAATTTAAATGTCGATTAGTGACCTAATTTTCATTTAATTAAGATGATTTCATTCTTCTCGCTACTCCAATTAACCCTATCAAGCCTGATCCGAATAGCCAGGCTGCAGCTGGTACCGGTACAGGCTCAAAATTCACATTTGATATAGTCAGAACTAAGTCGGATGGTATAGTGGTACCGACAGGACGTGACTCTATTGTCCATAACATATCGTGGTATACGTTTCCTGCTTGAAAGAGCAAAGTACTGGTGCCGGAAATATTGCCACCAGTCCCGTAAAATATCTCCCAGTCTTCAGTTGAACCAGATGAGCTTAGCTGTGCATTATAATAGTTATCCTGATCATTAAACAAAGGGGTGTATGAATAATCAAATGTGATACCTATGGTGTTGGTCGGTGTCATGAAATTGATAAATAAAAATTCAGCCCCAGTATCGAACATGCTAAAAGATAAGCCATCATTCGCTATAATCACATCAGCAGATTGATTGACTGTGTTGATTCTGCTATCAGATAGAAAGTTTATCGGCGCGGCTTCACCATTGATTGAAAAAGCCACAGTGAAAAGATATAAAGACAAACCGGTGATTTTATTCATTTTACTCTTCTCCATTAAAGTTTAATTTCAGCTAGATATATAACATCAATCTGATTCCATATGAATGTTATAAACAATTAAGTCTATGTAATACAAAAAAATGAATATTGAGCCAGATCAATTAATGGTGTTACCCACGATAAATAGACATCTAACGATGTACTTTGTGCGTGGTAATACTCTACATATTAAACAGGTGATACATATCCTAATGATGAGTGTCTTCTGGAATCAATTATACTCTGACCTATTCTTCAAATCCTGATAATCAGTAACTGTTTCCTTGCCTCTCGGTCAGCCAGTAAAAATGAAAGGGGGGAATCACCAGTTGATCTTTAAACATGGTCGGTGTGTCACCTGAAATCAAATCTACGACAAGACCACGTGAAAGTACAGATTTAATCAACGGGTGATTCAAATCCAGGTACTGGGGATTGGCATCAAAGTTTGCCACAACCAATACACTACCTGCAGTACGCGTCAGATTAAAGCGCGAAAATACAAACAGGTGTGGGTTTTCTATATGTATTAACTCCCGGTTATTAAAATCGGCGAAGGCAGGTATTTCTTTGCGCACGGCTATCATTTTTTTAATGGCATTAAATATCTGGTATTCAATAGTGCCTGACTGATGTCTGAGTTCGACTTTGTCCCAGTCGAAATTTGGGCGATGAGTCCAGCGAGTGTCATGAGCTTTGTGCTCATCATTAAGAAAATCGCAGTCATTCAACGTGCCAATTTCATCGCCGTAATACAAAAGAGGCAAACCACCAAATGAAAGAATCAGACTATTCAAAAGCAAAATATGTTGGATGGCATTATTAATGCGTTCAGGATCATTAGATTCGAGCGCTGTTTGTAATCCTACCAGCGATGCCAGAGAACCGGAAATACGTGCGTCCCCGGTTTTATTATTTTGACCAAAAGGAAATCCTCTGGCATCGGAGTCACTAAAATTTCCTGTGTAGTAATCAATAAGAAATTTTCTATGTCCGACAGGCTCATAATCCGCGGCATAAATATCTGAATCATCAAAGCCCAGGCCAATATCATCATGACAACGAATATAATTTAACCAGGTTGCGCGTTCTAATTTATCGGGCAAACTTCTTAAGCCCTGGTATAACAGTTTGGCATTCTTGGTAGCAACGGCATCCCACATTAAGGCCATAAACGTCGCGTTATAGGCAATTTCACACTCTTTTGCATTGATAGCATCTTCACCAAAATATTTTGTGACTTCCGATGGTGCAACAATAGCTTCTGCAATAAATAGCACCCCGGGTGCCGTTACCTGGCAACAGTCTTTCATCAACTGTAATATCAGATGGGCTTCACGCTCATTTTGACAAACACTGCCTATTTTTTTCCATAAAAAAGCCACCGCATCAAGTCGAATAATATCCGCACCCTGATTGGCCCAAAATAAAATAATGTCGAACATTTCAATAAATACCGCAGGATTACTGTAATTAAGATCCCATTGGTATTGATTAAATACCGTCATCACCCATTTATTCATTTCCTCTTCCCAGATGAAATTACCTGGTGCGGTTTCCGGGAATATTTCAGGCATAGTTTCTTCGAACATGTCTGGTACTTCTCGATTATCAAACAGGTAATAATAATCCTGGTATTTTTTTTCGCCTTTACGAGCACGTTTCGCCCATTCGTGTTCGTTGGAGGTATGGTTGAGCACCACATCCATGGTGAGCAATATATCTCTTTTCTTTAGCGATTTACTCAGTGCATGTAAATCCTCGTTAGAACCGATGCGAGTATCCACCCGACGAAAATCACTCACTGCATAACCGCCATCACTCTTACCTTCCGGGCACGCAAGAATCGGCATAATATGAATCATATTGATGCCGAGTTCCTGAAAATAAGATAGCTTGTCTTTTAGACCACTCAGATTTTCGGCAAAACCATCTGTATACAGAGCCATGCCCACCCACTTCTGACTCAGAAACCAGTTATGGTCTTTTTCACGTTCGATATCTTTGTTTTTGAGCTTTTTGGATCGATCAATATATTGATGAGCCATGGTTTCGACCAGGCATAAAATTTGCTCTTCGAAGTCATCACGATCACCGTATAACAGATTAAACAGGGAATGTATTGCGTAGAAATTGGCACCGAGTCGAGTATAGAAATGCCTCAACTCATGTTGTTTGATTTCAGGGTTTAACTTAATCAGAATTTCATTCAGTAAAGAATGTGAGACTTGTTCATACATCGTTTTTTAAAGCTCGTATTAATGTGTAGTTATTATTACACCGATTCAGCTAATTTTTTTTGATGCTGATCAGTCCACCTGTTTCTTTGCTGGCATCACTTTTATTTAAAATACCAGATTTATAAACCCCTGGTTTATAAATGCCATAATTTATAATTGCCAGGTTTTAATGAAAGATTGATAAAACAATTTATCTTGCGTGGTCGCTCCGCGCTGCCCAACCACGGCACTGGCAAACTGCTGTGCACGATTCAATATTTGCTGCAGTGGCCAGGCTTTATATAACCCTAATAATAGTACACTGCTGAACGCATCACCGGCACCAACCGTATCCACCACCTTGCTGATATTATTCGGTTGAACGGAGCACTGCTCATTTTGTGTGATGGCCATTGCGCCTGCCTTGCCCTGGGTGATAATGATTAACTCAACATGAAAGTTTGAAAATAAATATCGCGCCTGGTCTTCGATATTTTTTTCATTCGGCACGATCAAAGCTAGCTCATCGACATTCAGCTTTATCCAGCGAACGTTTTTCATGATGCGTTCAATGAGTGACGGATTCCACCAGGGCGGGCGAAGATTGACATCGATAAATATTGATTTGTTACATTGTTGTTTTAATTTCAACAGACTGCTGGCCGCCAGCGGATTTCTCAACGCAAGTGAGCCATGATATAAAATACTTTGCCTGTCAATTTCAGGCATTAACTGATGATCGATAAAATCCCAGGCACTGTTTTCGACAATATCATATGAAGGTTCACCCTCATCAAAACTGACATCCACAATACCAGTGGCCTGGGTAGAGTCTACCTGCATGCCGGAGGCATCCATGCCCCAGTCGAGCATAGCTGATTGTATCTCACGCCCCAGCGAATCATTTCCAACACGGGATATAAACAGCGGTTGCAAACCAAAAGCCTGGCAATGCCATGCCACATTAAACGGCGCACCACCAAGAACGCGGCTGCCATCAGGAAAACAATCAAACAAAACCTCGCCAAATATAATGGGCCTTGAGTTTTTACCTGAGATATTCCCTGAGATAATTAAGGGCTGGTTCATGCTCCACCTTCAAACCAGTTTTCTGCCTGTGGAATATAATGCACGACGCCTTCCAGTATACCTGCACTGTAATTACCATTCATGCCCATAAAATTTCCCCGTGCTAAATATAAAGTATCACCTTGATGATTGACTTGCGCCTGCCTGATTGCCTCATCTCGTACACGCTCATCGGCATTGGCCACCAGCACCGACTGAATCGGACTGCTCAACACACAAATATCATTACCACTGTCTCCGGCAAATACCGTTTCTGAATGTTCAAAACCCAGTTGTTGTATTAGAAATTCAATCGCCCGACGCTTTCCCGCACTGGCAGGTAAAACATCCAGTAATCCAGTTTTGGCCTGTTGATCAATACTCCAGATCAGATTGGCTGCTATCGATTGCTGTTTTAGTCTACCTTGCATAGTCGAAATGATTTGCTGATGATCGATGTTAAGTGCAACGTAATAACTGAGCTTGTAAGTATTTTGTTTACTCACTTCCTGCAGCTGTAAGCCGTTAATATTGCCAAACAGCTTATGCAACTCATGGTGACTTTTAACCTGCCCACTTTTATCTTGCCAGTCACGACTGATAAGCCTCTCCCAGTTTTGCTGATGGAGCCAGCCTTTATCTGTTACTTCATAAATTGTGGAGCCCACATCGGCAATGACATAATCTGCCTGGGGCAATTCATATTCTCCTATGGCCTGCACTACTAGTTGCTGATGACGGCCTGTGACGTAAACCAGTGTCACTTGCGGATGTTCAACCAATTGACTAAATTTTTTTCTCGCCTGTGCAGATTCAAGCGCAGAACCATTGGGCAGTAAGGTGCGATCGAGATCAGTACATAATAATAAACGGTTCACTTAGCTTGTGCCTTCATTTGGTACCTTTATCTGGTACCTTACAGCGTTGGAAAAAATCGTAATGCTCGATCGCTTCAAGAATTCCGGCGGCATAAGGCTGCTTCGCAAAATACACCCGTTCCAGGTCGATTAGATCCGATAATTCTTCATGATGACGATTGGCCACCAACACGGCCAGTGCATTGCCTCGAATCATGTCTTCATCTGCACCTGAACCACCCGCCACCAGAATATGCCCTAGTGGAATATCCCATTGCTCGGCATACCAGCGTAAGGCCAGCCCTTTGGAGGCTCGTACCGGCACAATATCCAGAAACTGGCCGAAAGAGTGCACAACATTGACCGTTTGCTCGTGTTGCAATAGCAATTGCTTCAACTCATCTACATTGGGGGCTTTTGCCGCATCATAGTAATAACTAATTTTATACCGGCTCTGTTCATATTTAGGCTGCAAACGTAAGCCAGGAATATCTTTAAGTAAGGTGCGTACTTTGGCTGGCTTCCATAAATAATCAATATGATCTGTCCAGGCCTCATCACGCGTTAAATACTGACCGTAATAGATTTCAGTCCCCAGACTGGTGACCAACGCATCAGGGTGCGGAATCTTATGCGCTTTAATGAGCTTTAAAGCCGAATTCAGACGCCGTCCAGTCGCAATACCAAAACTGCTGCAGCGGGTATTTTCCTTCAACACTTGTATGAAATCGGGTAAATACGCAGGATCACCGAGCAGACTCTGATCCAGATCAGAAAAAATGGCACGATCACGATACAGCCTGGAGCGGCGATGCAAATCCATATGTACCACAGGTTCTGTTTTTTCGATAATAGGCTTAATAATGTTTATATATTTATCAGCATGTGCCGGCCATGAATAATGCTTGTTAACACCCGCAATGCCATTTTCGGCCAGCAGCTGCCATTTTTCCTTATCGTTAACGACCATCAGTAACGTTTCTGCGATCATCTCCTTATCCAGCGGATCAACCAGGTAGCCATTGCAGCAGTTTTCGATGATATCAGTTGGCCCGCCATCTTCTGTAGCCACAATGGGTAAACCACTGGCAGCCGCTTCAATCAGGGTTAAACCAAAGGGCTCAGTCAAGGCCGGGTTTATAAATACGCCACCTGATAAAGCAGCCAGGCGATAAATCACGGACACTTCATCTGCCAGATGGTGCTTAGGATAAGCCACCTTGCCGTACAGGTCATATTGATCAATGGTGAGTAAAATATCGGTGAGAACGTCCTGCGCACCCGCCTCCATATCCCGAATATCATCACGATTACCCGCGACAATCACCAGATTGGCCACCTGCTGTAATGCTCTGGATTCACCAAAGGCTTCAATCAGGGTGGCAATATTTTTTCGCTGATCAGGCCTCGATATGGCCAGCAGCATCGGTTTATCAGGGTTAATTAAAAAACGCTTCAGTTCGCCGGCAATATCACTCTCATTTTCATCACCTACCGGTGGATGAAATTGTATTAAATCCGTACCGGGTGGCACCACCCGCATTTGATCCGGTTGATAGTAATCGTATAAACCGTATTGCTCGTCAATTTCCTGAAAGGTGCTGGTGATCACCCTGTCCGCAACGCCCAAAGTGGTCTCTTCGGCATTAATTCGAAGCGCCATGTTATAGCATTTTTCTATAACATCACCCTTAACACCACTGGCCAGTAAACGCTTACGTTTACTGCGGCCCAATGAGTGCCCGGTGTGTACCAGTGGCATGCTTAATTGATGTGAAAGGCGAGTGCCAACATAACCGGCATCGGCATAATGGCTGTGAATTATGTGAGGTGTGAGTTTATTATTGTGAAGATAGTTCAGCAGGTTATCGGCAAAATTATCGAGATGATCCCAAAGCTGTTCTTTGGGCAGGTAAACCTGTTCGGCACAATCAATACGAACAATATTTACTTTCTCGCTGAGCGGCTCGATGCGTTTGGAGTAATCGCTGTGAACAGACTTATCTTCTAGTCTTCGAGTTACCAGATCAACCCGTGCGACCTCTGGATGCTCTCCTAAAGCTCTAGCCAACTCAACTACATATTTAGTTTGCCCACCGGTATCCGCATCCCGACCTAACTCGAAATCATGACCACGAATCAGGCCATGAACGCTGATTATAAGCAGGTACATCTTCCCCTGCTCAGGATTAATTCTACGAACATCCCTATCTTGTGAAAACTCAGTGTCATTATGGCTCATGGTCAAGTTTCTTTTTTCAATGACTTGTTTAAGGTTAATAGTATCAAAAAATATAGGTTACCGGTGCTTATGTTTAAACATCAACCGTAGAGAAGTGAGTAAATTTATAAACATTTGAGCATCGCATAAAAACTAACGGGATAAGAGCACAATAAATTCTAATATTAGTTGCACTCACTCTAACTTCATCTGACAGATTAAATTTTAACGCCAATTTACTCTGACAGTAGGCAACGACTCAAATTAGCCAGAAGCGGTCGTTCGTTAGATTACTTTGCTTGTTGCTCAGTTGCCCTGTTATGGCACATATCCATCAGGGACAGTCCGCTGCTTTTTAGCGCCCTGTCCCATGTGGTAATTCCGATCAGATGGGCAGTGCGATAAGCGACTCCGCTCAACTCTTGGTGGCCTCAATAAGGGGACAGAGCGCCAAAAAG
>Ga0316206_1000851_pt1 | contig 33232 bp, 11 predicted proteins | sample 6monthpyrite_MG_FD_204942 | JGI IMG/M metagenome (GOLD analysis project Ga0316206, IMG submission 204942) | Microbial mat bacterial communities from mineral coupon in-situ incubated in ocean water Damariscotta River, Maine, United States -... | ecosystem: Environmental > Aquatic > Marine >... | reverse complement strand
TAGAGAGCGGGTTGGATGGCGGGGTGAATTTTGGGTTTAGAGAGCGGGTTGGATGGCGGGGTGAATTTTGGGTTTAGAGAGCGGGTTGGATGGCGGGGTGAATTTTGGGTTTAGAGAGCGGGTTGGATGGCGGGGTGAATTTTGGGTTTTGGGAGGGGTGATGGAAACAATCAGGTGGGTGCGCCTGATGCAATAATTCGGGTATAAATAAATTTTTGTAACAGAGAGCATCGTTGATGAGAGAGTAAAATTAATTCACGCGCGTTTATTAGGTTCTATCAGAGCGGGTTTTAAAGACTAGAATAATTAAGGAAGCGAGCGTTGGATTTATTGTTGAGTTTTTAGGGGCATTATGAAGTTGCATTCATTGATGGGGGACTTTTGTGCTGGTGCTGGTTATGGGCCTGGTGAGTGGTGAAGTTAATTTGGTGGTGAAAAAGAGGGGTGTTGAGGAAAGGTATTGTAGAGAGGGTAAACTCATTTTTTTTTACTAAAGTCTTTTTCTTGGGTGGGGTGGTGATAAGAAAAATTTGTTGTAAATATGGCCGATTTTATGGGCAGCAAATATTGTAGAGGTAATAAAATTTATTGACTGCCTCTAAAGAGACACAGTTTTTTGCACAAAAAAATTTATTGGATTGGGTAATTAATTGAAATTTGGTGGAGTTGGGGGAGAGAGTGGGGCCTGTAGTAATATGGATTGTTCATGGGCGGGATAGTTTGGCAATGTTTTGTGATTTTTTGCCTTTAGCTATGCGCTTAGAATGACGATAAACATCGAGAACATTTATGTTTTTGATTATTTATGGGGGGCGAATCACAGGTGCTCACTTGCAATAAAAATTTCTTAGGACTTCAAGTGCCGTTGTTGGTGTTGAGTATGCTCTTGCTTTTTTCCTGTAATCAGCAAGGTTCTGAAGATGTCCAGTCGGGAACATTTGGTATTAAGATTACCAAAATTTACGGCGATCGGCAGGGGTTGGCGGCGAGTGATAATGTGCAGCCTGAAGTGACCTATGCTAAGCCTTTAAAAATAAAATTGATTGGTGCCGATGGCTCGCCGATGCCTGGGATGAAAGTTTATTGGACTTTTCGTGGGCCGCGCGAGGGGGCGAGAATTCTGATTGGCAGCACTTTGACGGATACGGAAGGTGTCGCTTTTACCGACGTTAATGCTCCCAATGATTTTGGTAAGCATGTTGTTATTGCGGTGGCGGTGCCGGAACTTAATTTGACTTCCTATTTTGATCTTTATACGCCGGGTTCTAAACAAGTGGCGTTTCGTTTTGGCCTGTATACTACGTCGGCCGGAGTAACTGCCGATACCGCTCGCACGCCCGCGGCCGATCGGACAAAATATGCTGGTCATGACCCCGATATTTTGGCGGACAGTACAAACCCCGCTTACGCCACTGCCAATGCTGCGAGGAATGCACGGGTCGTTTTAGGTCGCGAAAAGGCGGATGTGCCCTTTGGATTTGTGGTGGAGTTACAGGATCAGCAGGGGAATTTAGTACAAAATCTCCCACCGACTGTTTATCATCTCAGGTGGGCGCATGCCAGTTTTCCCAGTTGGACTGGGGAATCACCAATTTTGCCCGATGCAAATCAAGCGGTGACTTGTGTCTTTATTAAAGGTGTTTGTCGTTTGCCGCTCTTGGACGATTTAAATAATAAATTAAATGGTGCTAATGCGATTGCCTTGGGTGCCACTTTTCAAGGTTATGCGCCTAGTGCTGCGGAATTGAATACTTTGGGATTAGGCACTAGTAATTCGCAAAATATTGAAACTTACGCTCAATTTGTTCAACGAGTGACTGCCTACACACCTAAAGTGGAACCAACTGTCAGCAACCCTCAGGGCACACCGGAAAAATTTGGTGGCTATATTATTAAGCACGCTTCATCGCAATTAAAAATTAAAGATGTTAACGGTGTTTGGGTGGATAACTCGGCGGCGGATAGTCTCTCTCACGATAGTCTTTTTTGGGTGGGGGATGGTTCTGGTGTGGATAGTAAACTTGAAGATGTCGCCGGTTATCCAGTGCGGGTGACGCTGAATGATCCTCTTAAAGTGGTCGCCGCCAGTGCGGATGGGCCACCTTTATGGAGCTTGATTATCGACCCGAATAATCCACAGGGCTCGGTGATTGGGAATATTGGCACTAAGGTGTATGCGGATTTTAATCTAGTGGCGGATTCAGCGCCGATAGAATTTTTCGCCGCCGAAGTTGACCGCGCCGGGAATTATTTAAAAACGTATTATACAAATGCAAAACCCATTACTTGGCAAAACGCCAATGGCATCTCGATATCTGAGGAATGGGGCAATCATAGTGTGACCTGGTCTAAGCTCGTGGCACCCAATGAAGTCTCGGATATTATTTCTGGCAACCTTTATGCTTTTAAAGATTTGTTTGATGCCACCACCTTTGGTAGTGGCCAGGCGGGAGATACTGAGCTGAGGGAAGTGTTGTGTTTGACCCCCATCGATAATGAATTAAAAAGAATTGATGTCAATTATGATCAGAGCAATATGAGTAGCTGTCCTCTGGCCAATAGAGGGGTGCGTTTGGGAGTGGATGTTTGTTTAACTAATGACCAGCTCTGCTCTTTGAATTTGGCCTTTGATACTCGCTCCGGTCTGTGCTCCTTTCCTATCGCCGTGGCAGAGCCGCAAATGAGCAGTGCTTTGACCTTGGATAGTTCTGTCACCATCGCCAATTGTCCGGCAGAGCGCCTCTCTGAGAGCGCTGGCCAAAAAGTTTGTCTGAAATATGTCGATTGTGGTTTTACTCGCGAGCTTAATTTAGATTCTCTGAAATACACCGCTTGGACTTCCGGTATTGGCCGTCTCGGGGTGAAGGTGACGGGAGGAAATATTCCCGCCAGTGGATTTTCCGGCGAATCAAACTTTCGCGTCAAGGCGGGAGTACCCGATCATTTGCGAGCGGAACCGGTGCGCACTTTGGCGAACAACGGTTCGGGAGTGATTCAGGAGGTGCGCGACGGTAGTGTCGAGGCCGGGGTGAATACCAAAATAGAGATCAGCTTTCGCGATCAACGGGGAAATATTGCCAACCAAGTGGGGGGCAATTTTAAAGTTAGGGCGCAAATTAATCGTTTCAATAAATTTAATGACCCAAATATTACCCCGGAGTTTCCCGCTACTGGTGCTCAGCCTACGATTATTTTTAAGAATCAACCGCGATTTTATCCTTTTAACGATTGGATAAGAAGCTCTCAAAGAGACCCCGCCCTGACGGTTGACGATAATGAGTATTGGTTTAAAACTTTGCGTGGTTATCATACGGAGATAGTGGACGGTAGGCCCGTGCATACCCCGCGAGTGATTTATTGGGATGGCAAGGGAGCTGACTTTGCCCAGGCGCCCAGCAACGATTGTGAAACTTTGGCCCCGGGAATATTAGGTCATTGCCTGGCGCTGCAAAGTCCTATGGAGTTGTATGGAGGGGGTTCATCCGCTGGATCTAAACCGCAGCAATTTGTCGCCTTCTCCGAGGGTAATTTTGTTTATCATTCTTCCAGCGCACAAAAGTTCATTCCTGGCGACGGTAGTATTATCCACATCAATAGTACAGAAGATGCCGATATTTTGACGGGCCTGCATACATGGCAACAATGGGCGGGCAGTCGCGATTTAAGCCTGTCATTTTTTGGTGGTATAGAAGCGGGTAGTTTGTATATCACTTTGCGGGATAAAAATTACCGACCATATATTCATTTGCAAATGGAGCGCAAGGTTTTTCCCGCAGGAGACCCCCTCGATCCACCGGTTTGTAGCCGTAAAAAGGATGGTAGCTTAGAAGATCCGGCGGATGGTAATTGCGCCGAATTAGATGCGGAACCTTTTGAACTCGCTCATCGCAAAGCGCTGGCGACGCAAAATTGGAGTGATTATGTCTTTACCTTGGACAATGCTGGTAAGGCGCCAGAATTTGTCGACGATCCCAGCAAGGTCGCGAAAAATGGTATCGAAATTTTATCCACGAGACCCCATTATATTAATTTAAGAAAGGAGTCGGCGGATCTGGTGCAGAGGAGAGGGGAGCCGGCCCCCACTACTACCAAAGTTAAAAGGTTTTTTTGTGATACCAAAAAAATTATTAGGAAGCGGGTGGGTGGTGATCCCAATAGTTTTACCAGCGATGGACTTTTTACTAATACCTGTCATGGTACCCAAGCCGCTGTTGGCACCGAGTATACCGAGTTTTTAGATGATTATAATGAGAGTTTATTGCCAAGATGTACCATTAGTAACTTTGCTCAAGGTAGCCATGAGGTATTTGATCGCGGCCCTATTGAAGTGAGAACGAGTATTATTACGGATGGTTCTCGCGCGCCTGTTGCTGCAATTAAGAAAGTTGATGAGAACCAACTGGCGATCGATCAGCAAGTTTGCGATGTTTTAGTGAGTTCTTCTCAGGGCCATGTTTATTTTACCTACCTGGAAGATCGCGAGGGCAATGTTATCGATTACGATCTCTCCACGCCAGATTTCATCGACCCGATACCGACCTCTTGGTTGGGCAATGTGGACGCCGCGGGTGATTTCAGCGAGGACTTGGTGAAAATTCCCACGGTGAATATTGCAGATGGCGAGAGTAATTACTCCCTGGTGGCCGACAATGATCAAGTCATTCTGGCGAATGTTTTAGATAAGTATAGCGATCGAATATACAAAGATCTCTACGACCCCGTCTTAGCACAAAATTTTCCCGCCTCCGGCATGGTCAATCTTTATCCCAAAAAGAAAGGGCGCAGGCTGATCGAGTGGGTTTCGGTGATTCCAGACTATCAGGCCCCCGATGGGAGCACCTGGGCGGGGCGCAGAATTGCCGGTAAAATCGGCCTCGATGTCCAGCAGGGCCTAGCGTATAATATTGTTATCAATACAGAGGTGGATTTTACGGGGGTGCTTAATACGAATACTCCTCCGGTGACGGGGGACAAGGATTGGACGGTGCCCTTTGCCGATGAGAAATATGGCAAAGAGTTTACCCGTCTCCCCACTACAGTGGATCACAACCGCATCAGCTTTACCTCATTTGATCGTTTTGGTAACCCGGTGGAAATACCGGCGGGAACGGAAATCTTCGTCTATATAGATTTCGACGGAGTGGAGGTTTTGGGCGCCGTGGATCATTATGCGGATATCCGTGCCCAGGCCAGCGCCGCTTCCGATCCCGAAATAACCGCTGCCGTGGTAGGGCCGCTGGTGGGACTGCCTAGCAATTGTTTGTCGAACAATAGACCTTATTGGGAAGACGTTGACATCACTAGTGGTGAGGGCGCTACTCTCAGTATTGTTTGTCCCCATGCCAATACGATTATGCCAAAATTAACCGGTTGGTCGCAAATTAATAAACAGAGAGATTTGGACAATAGTAATTGGCCGGGGAGAATTTTACAGCAAGACCCCGCAACGGGAGTGATTAATGTCGTGGCCGATTTGCTGCCTAGCTATACCGGGCCAACTGCTGTGAGTGATAATAACGCCAATGGCAGCAGTGCCGCCGATGATTTACCCTACGAGTTTCAAGCACCCAACGCCAACGATACCAATGGCGATGGTTTTGAGAACGATGGTGTCGACTACGATGGCCAATATCTTTTCAAATATACTTTACCCGCGGCGTGTTCTACCAATTGTCATTTGATGTCTTTTCGCTTTCCCCGCGCTGGCACTAAATTTAAGGTGGCAGGCATGGTCAAATTACCCACCGAGCAGGGGGTGGTGAGAAAGGCCTATACAAATGTTTACGAGATGACGTTGGCGGCGGGGAAATTTTTAAAACAAGAAATTTATTCGGACACCAGTGGACTGGAAGTGCGTTTTGAGGATAAGACCGCCGATTATGGTGCGAACTTGGCGCGCACTGAATTGCTCAATAGTTTTGGCAGCGATACCCGTTATTATTATACAAAATTTTTTAAGCTCAACCCCAATTTGGTGTGGAAATGGGAAGTTGAGGAAGAGGAAGAATTTTGTATGGAAGGGTATGACCGTTATTGGAACCTCATTCCCGAGGCGGTGGCGAATGCGCCGGCAACGGATTACAATCATTTTAGTTCTAAAGAGTGTAATGAGAAGGGGATCTCTGGTGAGTATTGCCTAGGTTGCAGCAGTAAAGATTCTGATTCTTGCTCGACTTTAGGGGGAGGCATCTTGGATAACCCCCATTTTGGTAATGGCAAGGGTTATACAAATAGCGAGACTGGCCTAAGTGAAGAACTCAGTAATATAGAAGATAAACGTTTTATCCTGGATGATGATGATCAGGCGTGGTTTTCTACCCTCTCTCACCCTCCCAATGTCAGCACGCTAGAGGCGCGCGCTTGCGATCAGGGAAATAGTGATACTCCCTGTAATGCTTGGGTGGGGAAGATCATCGCGAAACAAAAAAGCTGTGTCACAGCTAAGTTTCAGCATCCCGGCTCCGGTCGTATTGCCGCTTATAAATATTTGGAGAAACCCTGTAGTGAAGGTCCAGGTTGTAAAATATACTATGATAATAAAGTGGCCTTTTTCCAGGCGGAAGTTTCCCATGGCCGCTATAACCATTTATATATGCAATTGGACCGCGAGGGGCAGGGCTGTCCGGTGGGGCGTAAATGTTTTTGTGAGAATCAATTTAGTAGTCAGATAACGGAATGCACTTCGAATATTCCCTCTTATGTTGCCGGGGAAAAAATTCAACCGCAGATCATGCTCTACGATACCCTAGATAATAAGTACACGGGGCTGCAGCAAGACAATGTGACCCCCCATTTTAATACTGCCTATCGCGACACTTCCCAATTTGGCGATAGCAGTTTTCAAAATACTTCCGCCAATGGTGTGCGCTTTTTAAGTTTTGGCATGCGAGATGCACTTTTTGCAGATTGGACGAATCCCATTACCACCATTTCAGTCACCAAAAATACCATCCTTCCCACCAGCGGTTTCTTTAAGTTTAAGGACGGGGAACTCTTAGAAAACCAAGGCATAGACCCGGCGCCAGCAGTGAGTCCCACCGCTGGTTATCTCTACAAAGCGACACCATTGAATAATTTTGTGATTATGGATGTCGCCAAACCGGTGCGGCCCGCTAGCGAAGCCGTGCAAAGAAATTCGCAGATACAGCAACAATTTCATACCATCAACGATTATTTAAATAATATCACTGTGGACTTTCCCGATGCTATTTATCCCAATGTTAAAATAGTGAAGGAGCGCTTGCGGGCAGAGGTTAAGGCCGTGGATCAATTTGGCAATGTCATTCTAGGGGGCGTGGGTTCTAACGCCTTGGTGGAATTAGACCTGAGCACGGCGGTGGGTGTAGGTGGCTTTAAATTTATTGAAACGGATCAATGGCAGTCCTTTTATGTGCAGGGGGATCAACTTTTAAATTTAGCTAATTCTAGCGCCTCACCCAATGTTTTAGAGCGGCAGAAGATGGTGGAAGCCGCCTTGCTGGGCTTCAAAGACAACCCCGACACTCCCACTGCCGCTCAGTTGGCGTTAACCTCTGCCAGCGATAAAATCAAAATTATTAAAGCGGGGCAGAGTGCAGAGACGCTTTTTACCCCTTACGGAGAGTTTTATAATTATATAGAAGCGCGCCAATTGGATACTTTTAAGATTAAAGGGCAAATAGCCTTTGGCCGCGCCAAAGTGGATTTTGAAGTGAGCGAGGCCAAAGATCCGGAGCCGGATGATTTGACTCCTAGTTTCTCTCTCATACCCCATCGCGATCAAATTGCTGCGCGCTCGGAAACCATCTCGAATATTACCTATCCCACGCGTTTTAGAAACAATGGCGGCTCGTGGGGGAATATCGAAATTTGGCCAACTTTATTGGCCTTGCCGATTCCATTGATTGGCAATCCCGCTGCCCCCGATCCCGACTTTGCCAACCCTCCTGCGATAGGTGATGTACCGGTTTACGGGGGAGAGGTGAGAGTGGTGCCAGAGGTTCCCCAGCGTATCCGTTGGGTGGAGGATCATGAGTTGGATAAGAAACGTTGGGACTATGCCAATTATCGGCCCTTGGAAGTTGTCGATGGAGTGCCCTTGGTGCAAGCTCCTTTGGCGAATACTTTACTGTTTGATCCCGAGCAGAACCCCACGGCGAACGACGCTCCCAACTTGCCGGAGAACGATGCCTACGGGTTTTCTGTGGGTGGAAATTGGGCGGTAAAAAATAATGGTAGTGTGCGCTTTGAGGTGTTGGACAGTTATGACAATGTCGCCTGGAATAGGACCGATGAATTTGTCTCTCTCACGCAAATAGATATTCCCGGAGTGGCCCGTTCAGTGAATGAAGTGAGTGGTGCTCAATTTCAAATTTTTTCGAATATTCCCAATGGTATCAACAATAAAAAAATTATTAAAGGGCAGGGGCGTTTCTTCGACATAAAATATCTCAAAGCGGAAACCATTCGTGTTAAGGCGACTTATGCCGGGGATGGCTCGACGGAAAATCCAGCGATGGCGCTGGTGCAAGACGTGAATATTAAACCGGCGATACCTAAATATGTCTTGGCGATTTTACCCGGGCAAAAATTAAATGCTGGGGTGGACGATATTAGCAAGGCGATTGTAGAGGACACCGCCGCCGGTTGTGGTGGCGTCTGTGTCCAGCAAGCGGGAGTCCCCTTCACCGTCAAAGTGGCGGTGTTAGATGCCGGCTTTAATGTCGTGGTGGATGAAGTTTTCTTAGCGAATGTGAGTTATAAATTGGATATTACCGATCTCAATGCGAGTGATATCACGGTGCCGGTGGTGCCTGTGCCCGCCAGCCCGGAAGTGAATGAGGTGGGCATTATAGAATTTCAAGTAACCGCTCTTACCGCTACCGACAACGATGCTCTGGGAGAGTACGACGATCATGCCGTACAACCATTGGCGGGAAATGGTCTCTCGTGTACCGTCTTAGATTGTTTTATCTCTTCGCGTTTTGAAGTGGCGCCGGCCGCCGAGAGAAAAATGGCGGTGGTTTTACCCGGCCAAGCGCTCTCGCAAGGAAAAGAAAATTATGCCGACGCCGTTCCTCAAGACCCCACGGTGCAAACGGCGGGAGAGGGTTTTGATGTCTCGGTTTACCTGGTGGATAAATTTCACAATAGGGTGGGGGATAATAGCAGCGCTATCTCGTTGGCGATTAACGATCCCGCCAACGGGCATAATAAAATAACCGTGGTGTCACTGCCGGGCAAATTACCCAATAATAGTGTCGATGCCACCCGCGACGGCCTAAAAGTTTTTAAAGTTTTTCATTATAAATCCTTCGATGGCAACGATAAATCATTGACCCCAACGGCCACCGGGTATGCCTCGGTGAATTCGAAAAATTATAAAGTCGAACCGAATATCGCCTATCGAACAATATTGCAAATGCCTTGGCATACTTACTCCGGTGGCGGTTATAATGTCGACGACAACCCGACACTCAACGATATCGCCAACCACGCGGGCTTCTTTACCAGCGAGGGATTAGGGCGAGCGCCGCTTTTAAGCGGTACTCAACCGGCGGATAATTGGGTTTCTTGTTCGCAAAAAACCATTACCGTCAGATTATTAGATAAATATTTCAATACGCGCTTTACCCAAACCAGTGTGGGGGGTGTGAATAAGGCCGTTTTGACCACCACCGATCCCTATGGCCAAGCGACCATTAGCTCTGCCAGTGGAGGGGAATGGACCGAAGGGGTGACGACTTTTGTGGTCAAGTCCTCTAAGGTCGGCGCTTGGCAATTAACCCAAAGTTCGAATGAAACGGTGGTGCAGAGAGACCATGGCAATGGGGAAGACGGGGATAATAATTCCGTCGCCGATTTGGACACCGGCTTTAACGCTTATACGGTTAATGTTGGCAGCGCTGGCAGTGCCTCGCAAACCATCAGTCGTCTGCCCGGGCAAACTTTTAATACGGGGGGGCGCACCCTCGCTAATGCCATTCAAGGTACGCCGGATCGACAAACGGCGGGGGTCTCTTTTTCTGTGGATACTTATGCCGTGGACGATTGTTTTAACCTCGTGCCGACGGTGGTGCGACCGATGCAAATGGCCACCAATACCGATGCTTTTGATACCCACGATGTGCAGAGAAATATGAGCGCTGGCGTGGTTACCCATACGGTGACCCATCGAACTGCCAATACTGCGGGTTATGCGAGCGCCGGGCTCTTGCCAAAAACTGAACATGTCTTGGTGGTGACAGATGCCACCGCTGGGACGCCTTTAACCAGCACCAATTCCAATGATTATTTTGTCGATCCCAATGTGGCGACGCAATTATTAGTGCGCTTGCCTGGACAAAACTATGTCAATGGGGCGCTTAACGAGGGCAGTGCCATTGTCGGGGCGGCGAATTTTTCTGGCGCCACTTATGCCACCGCCGGGGTCACTTTTCCCGTGGATGTCTATGTGGTGGATGATTATTTCAATGTGGTGACTACGGCGGTTAACGGCACCCATCCAGTGAATCTTTTATTAGACAATAGCAACGGCAATACTTACGATATACTCACCCAAAATAGCTACGCTGCCGGCGTGGCGAATTACACTATTGAAAATATCAAGCAGCAAACTGGCCATAAAATTCATTCTACACTCAATGCTAGTGCTAGCAATGATTCCGACGGCTACGAAATTCGCCATAATGTTTTCACTCAGTCCATTATTGCCTTTAACGATGTCGCCATCCCCGCCAACGATTTACAAACTCATACCAATGGCGTACGGACATTGGCCGCCGCCTTAGTTACCCCCGGTGGCAAGGGCTCTTTGCAAAAAACCGCGGGGCAGAGTTTTCAGGTGACGGCGAAAGTTTTAGATGCCTATTTCAATGTGGTGAAAACTTATACCGCCCAACCCTTTAGAATCGTTTCCAACGATCCTCACGACGACGACTACCCCGATGGTACTAGCTTTAATAATGGAACTTTCACTGAGGGGAGCGCCGCTATGACGGTGTACAACCGCACTGTGGGCAACACCAGAAACTTAGTGGTGGCACCACTAGGGCCCGCCATCGCCACGAATAATGTGTCGGAAGAGTACGCGGTGGTGGCGAATGTGCCCAGCAAACTGATCGCCGTCTTCGACAGTCAAGAGGCGAGTTATAAACAAGGTGCCAAAGATGATGCCGATGCCGTGGACAATATTCTTCCGCAAGTGGACGATGGCGGCGGCGGCTTTAAAAATCCGGTAGTGGACGAAGCCTATACGGTGACTGTTTATGCCGTCGATAAACATTATAATAAAACCAGCGATGCCTCTCGCAAAGTTGGCCTAAACACGGTGGCGGGAGATGCCAATGCGCCGAATATTGCCGCCACTTACCAGCTGGTAGCGGGAGCAGTGGATATCCCCGTGGTGAAAAATTTTAGCGCCACAGGTATTGCGCGCCAAGATGTCATCAACCGTGTGGTGACACCGCTGGCGGATGGCAACGCTCCCAGTGGAGCTGCCTACCAAATGGTGACTTCCTTGCCTTTTTCCGTGGATACCGCCGCTGCCAGTAAAGTCATTGCGGTTTTCCCTGGGCAAAAATTTTTAGACAGCGCTGAACCTTGGCATCAGGGAGTTGCCACGTTGGCAGCAGCGGTCACCGGTACTCCCACCACGCAAAAAATAGACGCTCCCTATACGGTGGACCTCTACACCGTCGATCATCGTTATAATGTCATCGACGACGACAGTACTGTTCTGAATAGTTTTGCCATTACAGGTGATCCCCTCGCCCAACTAGACACTCTCGCCAATGGCGGAGCGCTGATCACCGGCGCCAGCAAGACGGTTACCAATGGGCATGCACAAATTCAATTGGTCAATTTGACCACCACCATCGCCGCATCAGATGATTCCGGAGTGGCCGCCAGTGGGGCAACGGGGGTTCAGCATAGCTTAACCTTCGCGGACAATGCTGCTACCTACAGCTTTGAAAACAACACCAGTTTTGATATTGATTTTGGTGCACAAAATAGTTATTTAGTGCTCTTTCCGGGAGAGGTGCATACCCCCGGTGTCGCCACCTCAGCGGCGGCGGTGGACAGCGCCAATATTTGTGGCACCCTCGACGGTGGCAAGGCCCCGCTCAAGAGATGTTATGTGGGCAACCCTCACGAAATCCGTCTTATCCCGGTGGATAAAAGATTTTATGCCATCAGAGATAAAGGCAATACCAGTTTATCCTTTGCTTATGCCGGGGCGAATACCGCTTTGGATACCCCTTACGAAAATCCCGAGACGAAAAAACCGCTCGCTCAAGTGTATAATTTTGACAGCAACGGGGTGTCCACCATCCCCAGTACTGACGATCGCGGGGTTTTTTATCGCAGCTTTGATGAACCCACCCTGACGGTCACCGATGGTACCTTTAGCGGTACTTCAAATCCCTTACCGTTGAAACAAGAACAGGGCATAGCCTATCTCGAAGTGCATACTCGCGGTGCCGATGGGACCTCTGAAAATAAAGAAATCACTCCCACCGGGGGCGCGGGGGTTGATTTTGCAGGGCTCGCTCAATACACCACCGGCGATACCTTCAGTCCTCATCTCGATCGCACTTTTGGCACCTCTAATTTACCGGACCCGGTTTTCTACGCCGCCGCCTACGATAGTTTCGGCAATATTAAGTATAACGACACCAGTGCCGATTGGGCCATCACCACGGGCTCGGGAAAAATTGTCGGCGCCCCCTCGGTGACTTCATTAGAAAATGCCGGCAGTATCGCTCTCGACCTCAGCGAATCGAGTCCGGGCAATTTAGTGATTACCGTGAACAGCGATAATATTGACGGGGGCACGCGTACCGCAGGAACTACTGGGAATATAATTGTCCGCGAAGGTGGAGCGGTGACCATTGGTCTGGCATGGTCGGGCACCCCTTTAAAAGTTGGGACGCCGGAAGAAATTACTTTAACTGCTCGCGATGACGACGGCAATATTGCCAGCGATTACGATGGCATTAAACAGTATCGTTTTACCAGCAATGCCGGGGATGGGTTTAACCATTGCCAGGCGATTGCTGCCGGTGAAATATTATCCCCCGAGTTCGACCCAGGGGTGGGTGCTAATAACGGCGATCGGGTAAAATTTTCCGACAATCAAATTGTCGAGGTGACCTTCACCAATGGAGTTGGCACCATCACTCCCACCTTTAAGAAATTTGCTACCTCCGGTGTCACGGTAACCGCAAAGAGTGTCAACTACGATGTTATTTCCGGCCTAGAAATTCTGCCCTCGCTTTTACAGGGTGTCACCACTGGCAATAATGTCACGGTGGGTGGCCCGCATTGCCTGCGCATGCGCACCGCCGCTGGCAACGGCACCACACATATTCATAGTGGCAATTTCTACGACGATTTGGACGGGTTGGCGAATCCCGCCACCTATACCAAGACCTTAAAAATTGACGAGAGTTTCACCATTCACGCCGCCGCCTACGATAGCTATGGCAATTATATCGCGGACCATGCCGCCAATTGGACGATCGAAGATAGTCTTGGCTCGCTGAATACTCCAACGAGTAGTAGCTCGGTGACTTTAAAAGCGGATCGAATTATTAGTGCCGCCACCGCCAACGCTAGTCAGACTTTAACCGCAACGGCGGTGGACAACGTGCCGGCGGCGGATACCGTAGAGGTCATTGTGGAGCGCGGAGCGGTTACCCAATACCTGGTGCTTTTACCCGGTCAATCTTTTAATAGCGCTGGCGAAGGGCTTTATCATCTCACGCGAAATGCCACCGAGACCGCCATCAATGCAACGACTAACACCTCCACCGCCTTGCAGGCCGTGACCACCACCTCGTCTACCTATAACGCCGTCGCCGGTGTTGCTGTCAACCTGACGGTGATTGGCCTGGACAGCTCCTTCTACCAAGTAGACATCAACAATGCTTTAACCTATACCCCCCGGCATAATTTCACAGTAGAAAATATTGCCAATGGTGGCCTGGCCCCCGACGGTATAACCTTGCCAACTGTGACGGGGCATAGTGTGGATGTTACGCAAACTCTCAATGGCAAAAAAATCATGGTGATGACTGGCGCCGCGACTTTTTATAATGGCGGCACCAATGCCAAAGATGCCGGCGCCAAACAATTGAACACGACGAACGAAGTCGCCACTCCTGGTGACAATGCCGATTATATTGAAATCAGCGATGGTGGCCTCAGCGCCCTCTCACAAAAATTTTCGGTGCAGGCAAGTCCTACTATCAACCATATTTTGGTACGCGATAGCGCCAATGACGGCGGCCAAATTATATCCACCCTGCCACAATATGCTAGCGGGGCACCTGGCAAAGATAGAACCTATCTCTTAGATCGGCCAGCGCCAGAAACGCAAACTCTCTACGCTGCCACTTATGACCTTTACGAAAACTATATTGGCGATCAAGCCGCCACTTGGAGCTATGACAATGGCACTGGCAACTCTCTCGGCAATGGGGCTTCGGCTACCCTCGACCTAACCACTGCGGCGGGAACGTTAGCGGGAGATATGACTATTAAGGCGATCGTCAACAACGCCAATACTGGCAATGTGGATAAATCTCAGACGACGGGATTGCTGAAAATTCGCGATCAAGGGGCGGCCTTTTTTCTGCTTGGTCATAGCGCCCAACCGGTGGTGGATGTGCCCTATCAGATCAGCATCACTGCAAAACTCGACGATGCCAGTACAGTGGCGTCTGAATATGCCGGTACTAAACAATTAAATTTTGCTACCACCGCTGGTAGCGGTACCAATATTTGTAATGCTGCAACTTTAACCCCAGAGTATTTTTCAGATGCAGCGGGCACTCTATCCATCTCCAGTGGTAGCAACGTTACCTTCACCGCTGGTGTGGCGAATATTTGGGTGCGCTTTAAAAAAGTTGAAAGCGCTAAAACAGTCACCGTTACCCCCACCGCTACAGCGGGACTAACGGGTGCTACTTCAGGAAGTTTAAGCCCCACCAAGGGCGACCTCAATTGTTTAATTGCTCAAGCTAGTGCGGGGGATGTCAACCTGACTCCCTCAAAAGAGTTGGGGCCACAAACCATAAAAATTGCTACCAATAGATTTATCTACTCGGTAGGTTACGATAAATACGGCAATCATCGTGGCAATGAAGAGGTTACCTGGAGCAATGCCAATGCCAGGTTGACTCTATCAATAAGTATTTTTCCTTACAATGTTGTGACAGCGAATACCACCATTGGTGCAGAAACCATCACCCTAACCTCAGCTGTTGCTGGGGTTGCCCCAATAACGGTGGATTTCACCGTGGAAAAAGGTGCGAGGCAGAGAATTTTGGCCTTATTGCCGGGGCAAACCCATGGAGCAGAAGGTGTCGGTACACGGGCGGAGGCGATCGCTGGCACTATGGATCCCATCAAAGCGGGAGTTCCTATTACCGTCACCTTAGTTGCCACGGACGGCAGATATTATGCCGTCCCTGGGGCCAATGCAAATGCTACTGTGACCCTCAGCGCTACCAGTTCCTCTCCCAATGGCACCGCCCCAGTGGGAGCGGCCAGCACCGCCATGGATTTTGCCGGTGGTAACACGGCGACTTTTAGCAATGCTTTCACCCTTTACGACTCGGGGGCATCGAGTGTGGATTTAGGAGATCAAAATGCCAGGGTCAGGTTTGCAATATCAGGTTTGGCCGATTATACCAGCTATATTGCCGTCTCACCAAACGATACTGTTGACTATATAAAATTAGAGAGCAGCAGCGGTGGCACCGGTACAGAAATTGGCGATGTCATTTATTCCACGCTCGATGCTGACCCAACTTTTTACGCCATCGCCTACGATCAATACGGCAATTATAAATTCGACGACCCCAGCACCGATTGGGCGATCACCACGGGAGCAGGAGCTTTTGTGGGAGACGCCACGGACAATGCCAACGAGCAATTAGATTTAAGCGCCGCCACTGCGGGCAGTTTAGTGGTGACCGGGACGCCAGCACAAGGGAGCGTCGATACCACTGGGACCTTAACCATTCGCGAGCAGGGAGCGGCTTCCTATAAAGTAACATTGACAGGATCGCCCAAGGTCAATGTCCCACATACTTTTACCATCACCGCTTACAAAGAAGATGGCACTACCGTTGCGGGAGATTATGCTGGCAATAAAACCATCAATTTTTCCACCAATGCGGGCAATGGTACCGCCATCTGTGGCGCCGCCACTCTGACTCCAACCCTGCCAGCAGATGGCAGTCAAGTGAATTTCACCGCTGGGGTGGGCACTTTCCAGGCAACCTTCAAAAAACTTCAGTCCAGTGGGGTCAACCTAACCGTCGCTTCCAGTAGCACCGCAGGCCTAGCGGGTGGCACTTCTGCTAATTTCCAGGTCACTGTTGGGGATGTCAATTGTGTTAAAATACAAACCGCCACTAGCAATTTGAACTCAACTCCTGGTGCTGAACTCGACGCCTTGACCTTAAAGATTGGCGAAACTTCAGATGTTTTGTACTCGATAGCTTACGATGCTTTTGGCAATTATATTGGCCTGAAGCTGGCCACTTGGTTGAGTAGCGGAAAATTTTCTTGCGGCACCGCTTATACTAGTTGTAATAAGGCCGCTAAGGCGATCGTTTTGACGGCGGATATTATTGAAGGTAGTGACACTATCACGCTCGATCATGCAGACCTGGCGCCAGCGGGGGACGACTCCGCTACCATGACCATTAATCGCGGTGATGTCGCCCATTATGTCGCTCTCTTGCCCGGGCAAAGTTATACCGAAAGCAATATTGCCGGCCAGGCGGGTTCTGCCGTCACCCGCGCCCATGTGGTGGATGGAACGGCGAATACCGTTACCACGGGAGTGCCCGTTGATGTCGCCATTGTGGCGGTGGACAGTCGTTACTACGCGGTTAACGAGAATACGAAATATTTTAAATCGACGTTGGCGGGGATTACCGTGGCGCCAGATAATACCACTTCATCGACGGCCGCTGCCGCTACCCAATTGGCCTTTGCGGGCTCCAGTACCACACAAACTCTCAGTAGTGCTGGCACGTTTTATAATGGGGATAATAATAGTGCGAGCATCACCATCCAAGAGTGTAGTGATGGTAGTGGCTGTTCGGTTATAGGTAAAACGGCGACCACCGATAGTATTGACGTCACCGTCAGCAATACGGTGGGCGTGGTGAAAATTCGTTCGGCGGCGGCCAACGGTGGCACTGAATTTACCGGCAATACTTATCTCGACGAAACCAGCGATCCAACTTTGTATGTCTCTGCCTACGATGCTTGGGAAAATTATATCACCGATAACTCCGCCACTTGGGTGGTTAAAGACGCTAGCGACGATAGCTCCCTCACCGGCCAGGCGAGTATTCTCTCTTTTCAAAGTGGCACTTCCACGGAGTTAGATCTCTCCAATGCCTCTTTGCAGGCGCCAGTGGTGAAAGTCTGCGCGACAGATACTGCCGTCACAGGTTGTACCGGTAGTATCACCATTGGTGAAGAGGGCGCCTTAAGCTATACGGTGGCCTTCGGAGTGACCCCGACTGTGGATGTTCTCAACCCCATCACCATAACCGCAATACAGGGCACTAGCACCACGGCAACTTCTTATGACGGGTTTAAAAATATCAATATTATTACCAATGCTGCCGCCGGTGGTGGCCGTTGTGGTGAGGTCAGTAATTTAGCTGTGCAATTTTATGCGGACGCGGGGGGCGCGACGGAAATTGTCAGTCACTCCAACGCCTCGGTAGATTTTACTTTGGGAGTGGCCACCCTTTATGCCAAATTTAAAAAAGTTGAATCTGGTGTCACTATGAATATTAATAATACCCAAACCGGTGAGGCGCAAATCACCACGCCCGCTGTTCCCACCGCTACCGTGGTCGCCGGCGCTAACCATTGTCTTAAACTACAAGATGGGGCAGGGGATTTAGACGGGGGCAGTCCACCGAGTTTATTGGGCAATCAAACAAAACAAATTGGCGACAGCTTCACCGCCTACGCCGCCGGCTATGATAAATACGGTAATTTCTCCGAAAATATATCCGCCGATTGGGCGATCACCAACAATGTGGCGACCTTGGGCGCGACTCCGGCCACCAGCAATTTAGTCTCCATCGACAACGCTGTCGATACAGGTGTGTTGAGTGCCAATAAAGCGGGCGTTACCGGGGATACTGTCTCAGTCACCACTGGCATTGGCGCTATCAACGGCTACTATGCCCTGCTACCCGGCCAATCACTGAATACCAACAGTGGTGCCGGTTACGCCAACGCCACTGCCGCGCTAGCGCGGCCAGCTTTTGTCGCTAGCGCTGGCGTTCCCTTTGCGGTGGATTTGATCGCCGTGGATGCCAGATTTAACGCTGTTGATTTGGGCGCCAAACATGTCAAAACACTTCTCACCAATGCCAATAATGGCGCCACCAGCGGTACGCCAACCACCATCACTAGCGCCCAGGCGACCAGCACTAGCGCTAGCAAAAATGCGGTGACAGCGGCCGCCACAGTGGTCAATAGCAGCGATACGCCAACTCTCACCGTGCAAATTTGCGACGACGGTGCCACTTGCTCGGCGACCACAAACACCGCCACCACAGAAACTTTTAGCGTGCTCGCCAATAGTACTATTGCCTCTCTAAAAATTAGAGACGGCGCCAGCAATGCTGGTAGTGAAGTCACCACGGCGAGCTACGACACCACGGGGGTAGATGTAAATTTCTATGCCGCCTCCTACGATACTTACGGAAATTATATTGGCGAGCAAGCGGCGACCACCTGGTCCTATACCTCGGGTGCTGGCGCCGCCTTAAGCAATAGCGCCGGTGTTACCACCCTGGATTTAAGCGCCGCCACTCCAGGCACCATGACCATCAAGGCCGCCAACGCCGGCGACACCATCAACGATGCCACCGGCACCTTAACAATTGTCGAGGGCGGAGCGGTCTCCTATTTAGTGGAACTCGCCACTGCAGGCAATAAAACCGCCGGAGGCACTTTCGATCTTACCATTACCGCTAAAGATGCCGCCAGTGGCGCTGGTTCTACCGCAACCGCTTACGACGGCGATAAAACGATCACCCTAAGTTCTGCTAGTGCCGGCAATGGTGCCGACGCTTGTGGCACCACTCCCACCCTAACCGCAGAGTTGCCGAGCTCGGCCACCGTGTCGTTCACCGCAGGGGTGGGAACGATTTCGGGTACCAATTTGAAAAAGGCGGAAACCCTCACCGATATCACGGCGAATAATAATCACAACACTTTAAACGGAACTCTCAGCACAGTGACCGTGGTGGCCGGTGCCGTTGGCTGTGGCAAAATCAAATCCACCTCCACCGACAACGGCCACGCGTTGGATGCCCTCACGGCGCAAACCATCGCTCTCAACAATAACTTCGATGCCTACGCTCACGGTTACGATGGCTTTGGCAACGCCGTGGATATTTCCGCCGTCGCTACCTGGAGCGGCACTGGCGTTCTCGCCAATGTCCCCACGCCTATTAGTGGCAGCAGCACCAATGTGATGGGGCTTGCCAGCGGTAGTGGCAACCTCGTGCTCTCCGGGGTGGGCAGCGATGTCTCTGTAGCGGTGACAGTGAGCACTGGGCCGGCGACATTGGCGATGACCTCGTCGTCCGCTTGCGGCACCAGTCCCTCACATAATTGCCTGGCGAATAATGCCGTCAAGGCGGCCTTTCATTGGAATGTCTTAGGGGACAGCACTAATAGCTGGCGTACCGCCGCGAAAACCTGGAAGTCCGAAACCCTGAACTCTTTAAATATTCGCGGATCGCGGCCTGAGTTTCCACCCCGCGCTTACTTGATCGGCTCCAGCGGTGGATTGGATATCATCGATACCATGACCAACGAGTTATGGGCGCGCTTTAACAGCGGTTCCGGTTTAGTTATCGATTCCGCCCTAGGCAGCATCACATCTTTAGTGGCGCAAAATGGCAAGATCTATGTGGGCATGACCGGTGGCCTGGTGATTATCGATTTCAATGGCGACAAATCTTATAAATTAACCAGTTCTACCAGAACCGCGCAAAGTAGTATCAGCAATAGAAACTCTAGTTCCGGTTGGGCCAGTGACACCACTTATCCTCTGATCAATAGCGACTATATTCAATCCCTCGCGGTGATAGAAAACGCCAGTTACACCCACGTGGTGATCGGCGCCTCTGCCAGCGTCTCCGTGCTCGACGAAGAAGGCCCCGGGATAACCGTCGATACCACGGTCAGCAACGTCCAGGCGGTCGCCGCCACCAGCGATGGCGATGTTTATTTTACCAGCGACGAAGAGGCCTTAACCAAAACCAATTTGGCCTTGAGCGGTGGCACCACTTATAATAGCGAAATTCCCGGCCGCCCCGTCAATGATATGGCAGTCGTGGTGGATGGCTCCGCCTTAGACGGCACCCTCAACGCCATTTACCTGGCGGGAGATAAAGGCCTGATCACCATCCACGAAGATGCCACCACACCAGATATTGCCACCTACTCGGTGGACGGCACCAGCGATAAAAACTTTTCCAATGTGGTCAACTTTGGTACGGCAACTAGCAATAGCTCGGCCAAGGTGACGTTAACCGGAGACGCCGCCATGGCACGCACCGACGGCACTCTCGAATTGCGTTTTATGCCGTTTAGTACTTTCGACAGCAGCGACGGTACGGATATGCAGCTGTTGGTAAAAGGGGATATGAGCGCCAGCGGCGATTATAAACTCTTCTTCGATCAAAGCGACGGCAAATTAAAATTTTCTATTTACGATGGCACTTCCACCAACACCGTCGCCTCCAGCGCCACCAGCTGGAACGCCAATCAATGGTATCATGTGGCGGTCTCCGTAGATGGCGACAACGGCAGCTCGAACTCCGTCCTGAGTTTGCATATCGACGCTGGCACGGCAGTCACCGACAGCAGCGGCGCCATCCTCTCCATGACCAATAAAAATTTAGAAATCGGCACCAGCTTCATGGGCGCGGTGGACGAATTTATCGTATGGAATAATGTGCAAACCTACGCCTCTGTCCCCGCCAGTGAAAACACCGACACCAGTAACACCAACGGCATTATCCATATGCTGCATTTTAACGAAGCTTCTGGTAGTAGCGCCGACGATGCCATCTCCGCCACCGATGCGACGATGACCACGGCGACCTGGTTCTCCACCCCCACCCTCGACGGCACAGACAACACCCTAAACGCCATCATCGTCCATCAATACGCCACCGGAGCAGCAGGGCGCATGGGCGCCGGCGATGGCAAAGAATACCCCCTCAGCAATCTCCTCACCACCTCTCCCACCATCGGCGCCAGCACCAGCAACAGCGTCACCAATTACGTCATGCTCAGAGCGGGCACCACCCTCGGCGACTACGACAGCATCGAAGCCTCCAGTAGCGGCATCGACCTCATCAAACAATAATCTCGTAAAGCGAAATCATTTCCTTATTACAGGGTGACTTGTGTTAAGACTCATTCGCCCACAAAATAAACTCATCTTACTGATGAAAATTATTTTCCTCCATAAAAGAGGAAAGTTTTCAATTTTTTAAAAGGTGATTTTATATGAAGTTTTTTACCGTGACCATGCTCTGCCTCTTCTTTTTTTTCCAGGGAAAACCTAGTCTTGCCGCTGTGGACAAGGGCGGGGATTTAGCGACACCAGCTGTTGCCTTTCCTTGTCAAGAAGATTCTGCTGTAAAAAAAGCTTTTTCATTTGTCAGTATCGAAAATAATAATGATTACCCAGAAGAGTTTAATATCGATTGTGACACAATCAAGAGGTTGGCGCAAATCGCTAACGAACTCAATGATATGACAAAACTAAAGGAGAAATTCAATTTAGAGATTGTTAGTGTCTATAACTCTGTCGCATATGATCGATCAGAAAAAAGAATATATCTAATGAAGTATTATGAAGACCTTTTGCAAGCTAAACCTGAACTGGCAGCCGATAATACCTTCCATAGAGACGTGATGGAAAGTTTTTATGTTCATGAATATGGCCATCATTTAGTGTATAATTGGGTAGATGAACATTTGACTCATATGTATGAAAAGCTAGATGATCAAGCGGATTTATCTAACGAAAGGATGGATAATTTTGTAGAAGTTTTACAGGCTAAAGAAAAAGCTTTTAGACTCTTAAAATCGTACTCAGAGCTTTTTTCAGATATTTTTGAGTTACTTTATACCGATCAACCGAAGTTAACTTCTGAGTTTATAAAAATAGTTTTTAAAGATAACCTCAGGGCCTCTACTAGAGACTTCACCTACGACCACGACATTAGTATTTGGCAAAACTGCCAAGAACATGCACGTTTTGCACCAATACGAAGTCATTTTTATAAATATATCTATAAAATAGATTTTACTAAAAAAGAAAAATTAAAAATATTAAAAACATTGTTTCACATCATGCTTAAAGAAATGGAGAAATTTTCCAATGAATATGACTGTTGGGGATATACAGATGGCGATTCTTCGCCAATGACTATTGAAATGAATGAATCTTTTGTGGCGGCTTTAAATAAAGCCTTTAATATTCCCGTAGCAGAGGTGAAAAACCCCTATTTTTAATCATCCGGCACCTTATCCCGAGCGGGCACCACCCTCGACCTCATCAAACAATAAACGGGTAAAGCGAAATCATTTCCTTATTACAGGGAGACTTGAGGATAAGGAGGATAAGGTGCCGAGGATAAGGTGCCAGCAGACTTGTGCATAGTGGGATAAGGTGCCAGCAGACTTGTGCATAGAACTTTTACTTAGATTATCTCACCGGTCTCCTGGCATCTCATCCCTAAATAAAGCATTTGATATTCCGATAGAAGAGGCGGGAAGCCTTTTTTATTCACCTCAATGCCAGCGGTTATAACAAGGATAATAAATAATAAGCGTAGCGATTTTATGACAGTTGATATTATTAACGGTAAAATCCACTATGTTTATTTTTCCAAACCCTAAACTAAAAATGTTTGGGAATTGAGAGAAAACTGTATCTAAGCTCTTTCTTGATTTCAAAAAATAAAAAAATTATCGCGATGAAAAAAGAAAAAAAGTGGCCCCTTTTTATGAATAACAATTTTTTTATCTGATTAACGGCCTTTTTAAAGTTATCCCCCATACGATTAATGAAAGCATTGATCTCCTCTCCTTCTAAATTATCAAAATTAATGCGACAAATTTGGATAAGTAATGGATCTTTATCATTCATACTAAAACCTCGTATTCTATATAATAATATTTATCTATTACTATTTACTTTCCTTATATTTTTTCATCGGTCTACTGTTTTCACCACAGGCGGCCCTTCAACCAGTACCCATGATGGAGTATTTTATCGTCAACTTTATGGGGCACGGGGCGGAAAGTGTTCTGGGGGATAATATCGCCGGTGGTAGTAATTATTTAGAATTATCTGATGTTCCCAATATGACTAACTCCAAATGGCCAATTCTAATGGCCCTCAATTGTTTAACTGGTTATTATGCAAAAGAAGATTATGAAGACAAAGGACTTGGAGAAGTGCTCTTATTGAAAGAAGGCGCTGGCACCATTGGAGTTATTTCCGCAAATACTTTTTTATCTCCCATAAGTCAGGAAACTTTCGCCAATTATTTTTATGATGAATTGAATAGAGTGAGTGCAGATGGCATTTACGACACTCGACTGGGTGATATTTTTAAAAATACTCATAAGCGAATGCACTTAGCGGGTCTTTCCAACTCTGAAACCGATAGCTTTCTCTTATTAGGTGATCCATCGCTAAAACTCCCTAAGACAGTCTTTAGCAATTCAAATAATATTAAAAGCACTGTTCACTTTGGTTCCGGAACGGGTGGCGGCTGTTCAGCTGGCGCTGCGGGTGGAGCATCACCAGGTAACCAAGATGGACTACTAGAAATTTTTACACTCTTCATGATTTATTTGTTCTTTAGAAAATATGTCATAAAACTTTTATAAATACCTCCATGCGGTTTTGTTGCAAAAATATTTATCAAACTATTGAGGATTTGAACCGCACAAATTATTGGCAAAGTTTTTAGGAAACCATTTTAAGAAGATAAACTAAATTTATTTTTTGTCCAAAGATATTCACTAGTTAAAAATATTAAATTATATTTTTAATTTTAGGAGTAGTCTTTTCTTTACTGAATTATTGGCTAAAAATAAGGGGTTTTGGTTATGGAGATGAAAAAAATTACTGCAAATTATATTTACACTTTTTTAATTATGGTCTTGTTCTCTACCTTTTTTGGTAGTGCTGCCTATGCTGAAAAACAGTATCTTGGGATTTTTGGCGCTCAGGCCGATCCGGATCCGGGGGGACGTGGCCCAGGATTCCCTATTATTGAAGCTCCCAATACAGATTTTTGTACCTCTAATTGTGGCTATTTGTCCGATGATGGGTATTGGAATAGTTCTCTTATAGCCAATGTGCTGCCCATTGCCCAGGTGGAAGATAATACGGGTCTTGCGGCAACATGGTCGACGGCCTTTTTAAGTGGAGATCATCCGTGGGGCACCCTTTGCCTGAGTGTCGATTTTCCCACTCCCGCAAACGGTAATCGCTGTACGAATAGTTGGCTGAATTATAGATCCAATGACATCTCAGAATTAATTAGTGGCCTTTTTCCGTCCATTCGCTATCGCGTACGTTTTAACGTTCCGGCCTTTCCTGTAGACGCCAATGGTAATGCTTTAGAAGCTTCCATGGTCATTAAAATGAAGGCAGATAATTGGGGCAAGGCTTGGATTAATGGAACGGAAATTCCCGGTATCATTTGGGGGTCTAGTTTATTGAATGGCACTGCTGAGTTCGCCTCAGCTGTCGTAGAGGGTGAAAATATCATCGAACTAGTTGTGGGTGATGGTGGAGGATTAGCAGGTTTCACCTATTTAATTGAACTTACTATGGATGCAGAAGCTCCTTTGACCACCACCCCCGCCGGTGAACCTCCAGTTCTCGATAGCGATGGTGATGGTGTTATTGATTCTCTCGATGCGTTTCCCAACGATCCTACAGAAACCCTCGATAGTGATGGAGATGGAGTCGGTGACAATGCAGACGCTTTTCCCACTGACGCCAGTGAGACTGCCGATAGTGATGGAGACGGAGTTGGCGATAATGGCGATGCTTTCCCGCTAGACCCAACTGAAACGGCAGATAGTGATGGAGACGGAGTTGGCGACAATAGCGATGCTTTTCCCAATGACCCCAACGAATCAGCGGACTCAGACGGGGATGCCATTGGTGATAATGGAGACGCCTGTCCCGCTACAGATCCTTCTAAGGTCTTCGATACCCGTGGCTGCTCGATTGAGCAATATTGCGAAAATCCGAAAAACCACGGGCATTATGTAAAATGTATTGTCAGGATGGCAAAATCATTTTTTAATCAGGACCTCATAACAAAAGAGGAAAAAAAGCAAACAATTAGAGAGGCGGCTAAAAGTTCAATTGGAAAAAAGGCCAAAAAGATCTGATCATTATTATTATAAAAGCAGAAGAAAAACATCACAGGGAGAAAAGAAAAAAGCATCGGCATCATGGACATAGAAACTAAAAATACTAAAAAATAAACCGCGACTACCGGAATTAGAGTCTTCGCGGTTTATTCTTTTCATAAATAATCGGATAAGGTGCCAGCAGCGGCCTCGACCTCATCAAGCAATAACCTCCCCGGCAACACTCATCGACAAGAGGCACCATCAAAAACAATTTGCGACGGGGCTATGCAAGGTGCACTTCAATCCATCTTTAGTGTCATAGTGATACTAGTCTTGACTCTAAATATTGTCTTTTTAATGACTTAAAATGGCACATCTTTTGCTTGGTCGTTAGTACAAAAAATTATATATTAATCTAAACGAGTGAGGAAAAAATGAAAACGTTATTTAAATTAGGCCTATTGTGTTCAATCTTAGTATCTATCAATCTATATGCTGAAGATGAAGTTATTAGGTGTGAAGAGGCAAGATACAGAAGAGATATAAGTGTCTATGATGATGACTGTGAAGGAAATATGGCCTGTGAGGGAATCTATGAAAAAGAGTGTAAGAATGAAACTACAGGGCAAACTTATATTTATGAAACTCGAAGATATTGGGGATGTTATTATGATAATAATGGTTGTGTTCGTTAAATGAATTTAATGTCGACGGATGTGCCAGCGGTGCCTGGATGTGCAGCAGACTTGTGAATAGTAAGGAATGGGAACTTAATAAAGACCTGACAGTTCCTGTAATTGCATATATCTCTAGAGTACCCTGAGGTCGTGGAAGAGGGGTCTTAACGAAAATTCAGCTCGATTCGGCAATGTCTGCCAAAAAGTTGTCGCATCTAAAATGGTACTGACAATGAAGATGGGTGGATTGAAAACTCTCTCAACAATTGGCCTAGAAAACCTCTAGCCCCAAGTTCTCGCTCTTCACTGGACAAGTTTCCAACCAAAGTTGAGAAACCAACTCTGGGCAGGTGCGAGTAACAAATTCATTTCTTCTTTAAATTCCTGCCGGCGCCATTTATTTTAAATAAGGCATAGGTGTTCACCCGTGCGTCTACATCTTTAAATAAATTTAGATGGTTACGCAATAAAAACACGAAAGTGGGTGGCAATAATAATTGTTACTTTCGGCATGCTAGCTATGGCGAGGTTTTGAGTTTCAAAAATAGCTCATGGGACCTGACATATAAATTGAAATCCCGATACCTACCTAGTTGATTCCCACGTGCCTTTTCAGATATTTCATTAAGGGTCGATTTTATATTTTTTAAAAGTATATTGATGAACTCTTTGTCAATTGAACTTAATTTCTCTTTTGGATTAGTAAGTTTATTTTTTAATTGGAAGAGGGTAGCAGTGGATAATTCAAGAATTTCCATTGATTTCTTTGGATCATGTGAAAATCTATTTTCATAAAAGGCGCTGGCGGCTATCTTTGAATAAAGAGAATATCTTTTTATGACTGCGAAATTTGCATACTTTTGGGTTGCTTTTATAGCGGCTTTTTCTTCTTTTGTTAATCCTTTAAATTCATTGATGGCAATCTGACCTAATGCTATGGCGAAGGGATCAATTGCTATTGTCGCTTGGATCACTTTTATAATGCCCCAAGTACTTTTTGGGAAGGCGTTGAGGTAGTTTTTGATGGTTAAAGATACAATCGAGGTGTGACCAGCTAATTTCGACCATTCTAATAAATCTTCAATATATTTCTTTTCTAAAAAAGAAGAATAGTCACCCGTACAGATACGGCACGCCAATTCTTTTTTTCTGGCAGCTTTCGCATTGCTGGAAAAACAGCAATCCTCACATGCATAAGGTGCTTCCATGGTGGCACCATGGCGATGACCTATATTGTGCAGATGTTCATGAAAAAGTGTTTGTCTTAAGGAGTGTGCATCAATTTCGTCGGGGCCTGTTTTCGAGAATTTTGGATTCAAAACAATATAGGGATGTTTAACAAATGTTTTTTTGTCGATTTGTGCAATTGAATTTTCGTGTGCCGATGCAAACGCCTTGGTTTTTAATTCAAACTTTTTATGGGAGTCACAAACTAAACTAACAGGACTTTTTTTAAGAAGAGTTTGGATTTTAATAGCATTTCGCATAGGAGCGCCGATTTTTTTATTTTTAGGTAAATTCTTTTGTAGTTTTTCTTCAAGCTTTGCTAAACACTGTAAACCGGTTTGTAAGCTGTTTTTAATTTGCTTTACTAAAAAATTTTGACCAAATTTTTTTAAACATCCACGATGAATTTTAAAACCAAAATCAGTGACTAGGTAATCACCATTTTGTGCAAGGATAATCTTTTCTACTTCTTGCGATAAATGTTTCATAAAATTCGTAACTTTGTGCATTCGTTCACAGGTGAAATCTTCCTCTAGGAAATTATTTTGTTGCAAGGGAATAATCTGTGGATATTGATGATCCAAGTTTCCATCATAATTCTTATCAATGGAATTAAATATTATATATTTATTTAGTGATTCATCGGCGAATATTGTTTTTATACCATCTATTCTTCCATCTAAGTTTTTATCCACCTTTTCTATTGAAACAAGTCGTCTTTTGTCAGATACCATTTTTTTAAAATAATTATTTAAAAAATAGTCGAATTGTTGATCAAAATTCAAATCTATTTTTTGCTTTAATCATTTTCCATTTTCGTATGAAAAGATTTGATCGATTTTCCCATCTTTATTGAGATCGTAAAATATCTTTTCACCATTTTTACTTTTTTCTCGTTTTATGATGTAAGAATTTAGGGAAATATTTTTTGCAACACTTAGATTGGTATCCGCTGCATAGGCATGAACTATTATTATTAAAAAAAGGTAATATGCCCGGAAAAATTTAGTGATCATTGCTTTTTCCATTGAGCTTTATCGTGTAAAACGAGTATTCTTATTAGAAATATTGTGTTTTTCTCTACATAGGATACTTTTTACCTCGTATTTTAAATGAGTTACAGGTGTTATAAAATAATGCCTGTAATATAATAAATGTGATTGGATGTATGTGTTACAGAACCTGAGTATCTTATTTTTCATATTATTTTCGCTGCCGACATATGCCCAGGACGATATTGGCCAATGTCCAATGAAAGAAAAAGCATGGGAGGATATCCTAAAGGAAAAAACATATAAATACACAGATTTATTTAAATTTAAAAATAGTCTCTGCTCTGATGCTTATAGTGAACTTCAGAAAAAATGTAAAAGTCCCCCTCAAGTAAAAGATGGTGAATATCTACGGAAATTAATAGTAAATAATAAAAAATGCATTTCACAGGAATATAGTTCTTCTCTTGCAAAGATGCTTTTATTTGAGAGAGAGATGCAAGAGGGAGAACTAAACCTATATGATTTAATCCATGATACTATCTCTGAAATATATCAATCTCAAACTTTAATTCCTAATATTTCATCGACTTTTGAGGAAGTGGTGGATGAGTTGCTGTCACAACATAGGGATACAGGAGATATCATTGATAGTTATACGGATAATGACATCGAAAGATTGGCGAATAATCGTTATAGGAAAAAATTAAAAGAATCTCAAGACGCAAAGAATGTTTTAACGAAAAAATTAATTAATAAATTACAGAAAATTAAAAATAAATATGGCCAATACGAAGAGCATTATCAATCAGAAATTTCTTTTATAAAAATGCTGCAAAAAATAATGGGTACTCGTCCTTTTTCATTACCTGAAGAAAATTGGCATCTGTTACTCAGTAAATTGACGGATCTTAACAGAAGTAGCAAAGCAAAAAATCACCCTTTGTCGAATTTATGTTCTCTTTTTAAAGATCAACATATTGGGTATTTAGGATCTACAGATTACTATTCAGCGGGAGATGCCGAGGAATTTCTTCTGCTCTTGGCATTTTTGCATGTTCCAGATGATAAATTTAATAAAATGAGCGAGTATTATCCGGGATTAAAAAATATAATTGCAGGGTTTAAGCGACGGGATGGGTATGAATACAAGAGAGCAAATTTACAATTAATCCTTTCTTCTAAATCAAATTTATTGGTTGTTGAGAAACTCCTTCATGGAAAAATATATTTAAATTCCGATGCTAAATCCCTGGAAACCGTTTATAATTCGAGCGATGGAGAAATTTTGCAGGGTCGAACTGTGGAGAAAATTGCTCATCATCTGACAAATACTGTGAGCGAAAAGCTTTTTCAAATAAAAAAATTTGAACCTTTACAAGAGTCTTTTATATCAATGAGCATGGGAGCTAATCGTACCTTTGAATTATTAATTCCTGGAAAATGTGAATCGGGAGATTTGGGGACCTATTTACCGAGCTTTAATATTTTGACGGGGGTTGGGAAATCCGCAAAACTTTCAATCTATAATAGGCACGATACAGACTGGTATTATAAAGTCAGAAAAACAAATAATAAGGAAAAGAGCACCTTCCAAAGGCATTATAATGGATTTTATTATCGAAAATCTTTTAAATACGATGAATCCCTCGATTTAACACGACTTTCATTAAAGAGTAAAACCCATGGGACTTTTTATCTGAAGATAAAGTGCAATAATATTGTTCAAATAAAGAAAATTGTTCTTCCAGATCCCACAAAAAAAATTACCCATATAAAAAGGGAAGAGTCTCCAAACTATAAAGAGTTGGATCAGGACGGAACGAGGAGAGGTCTGTTCATATCGGGGGACGATTTACGAAGTGCAAATTTTATGGTAAATTTCCTTGAGCAAAAAAAACAATTTTTATGCAAGCGAGAGCCGGATAGCTTTTTGGCATCGAAAAAGCGTTTATTGCAGGATCTTCGTAACAGAAAAGAGGGTCTTATAGATTATATCGTGCGAAATGTGCATGCCAATGGATATAGCCATGATGCCGGTGCCTTTATTTTACCAAACCCCTCCGTTCGATATGTCTGTAATAAAACTATAGATGGATTAAAACATGAAATGGTTATATATGGAAAAGAGAATCATCCTGAGAATGTTCTTCATAAGCATAACTCTAATAAAAGTTGGGATGATGGGAAGATTGGTTATGCAGATTTTCTTGAAAGTATTGATTTGCCAAGAAGTACCCAATTGTTAATGGCAAATTTATCGTGTTCAAGTTTAAGCAAATCCGTATATGAAATGAATAGGCTTTCTAATAATCGGCAACATATTAAATATATCGGAGGAGAAAAATCAGTTAAATATTTTGAAAATGAGGAAATATTTAATCCTCAAAAAGACGCCGCCTTGGCCTTTTCAGAATCGATGATTTCTGAAAAAAGGCAGAGTTATCGCGATATGAAAAAGGCTTACCCAGTGTATGAACACAATGCAATTTATTTACCAGACGACCCTCGATATGGCGTCGCTTTTAACAATCTCCTAGCGGCCTATGATACAAAAATACCCATCAGTGTTAAAAATACAGAAGAGAAAATAGACTTTAAAAAGGCCGTTAAAGAAGGGAAATTAAACCTCTCCTTGATTAGAGGAGGCTCGGAGAAGCTGAAATCCTGGAAAACGACAAATAATATTTCCCATGCAAATGTAGCACCTTTAATAGAATCTCTGGAAGCAATTGAGGGAGTTTTTCAAGAGGGAATTGAAAAAAAACATGCGATGACAACAAATGTTAAAAAGAAAAAAATTTTAGAAGAGAATCTAGAAATTTATAGGAATTATTTGAATGAAAATTAGGGCCGTTCTTTTTATTTTCACTCTTTTTTTCTCTGTTTTTTGCAACAGGGTGTATGCGAGTAAGAAATGCCAGAATAAGATGAGAAAACTCAAGTCTCTTGAAAAAAAAATTGATTATTTTAAAAATAAGATCAATCAATATGAAATTGAGAAAACAGGGTATGCATTATTGCTAAAAACAAAAAATATACATAAACAAAAACGTACAAATTTACGTTCAAAATATAAGCATTCCCAGGTTAATTTCGATTTTTTCAAAAAAAAATATCACCAGGCCAGTGATAATTGGGCCTCTACTCAACAGGAAGGGTGTATTCGTGTCAGCAGACCTGTTCGGTAAACAGTGCAATCACAATGGCCCTTGATGAGCTGAAGCTAAATGATGAATCTTTTGGGCAGGTGCTACCAGAGCTACTCAGCAAACTATGTAATCAATACCCCCTATCTAGGGTATGTAAAAATGGGCTATAGAGTCGCAAACCACAGCATTATGCTTTATGCTTTAAACCATAATATTAAACAAGGATTTTTTTATGAAAAAGTTAGTTATCATTATTTTTGCATTTTACCTCTCCTCTTCCTATGCTTGCGACCTAGTGGAACAAGATAAGTGTGGAATCATTGAATTAGGAGATAAGATATCATTTCAAAGTGATACCGACTTTGTTTCTTACTCCGGGTATCTTGAAATTAAAACCCAAGTACCTGCAGGAACAAAAATGACAGTTAAAGTGGTTCATCCAACTTATGGAGTCCTGCTAGAATATGAAAATAAAATGCAGTGGTATCGGACAGAATTTTTTGAATAAAAGGTGCAACTATTTCAGGCCAGTTGCCTGTTAGAAAAATAACACCCCTATGTAAAAATTACCATAGCATATAACATTTTTTGTAACCGTTTAGCCTCTAGGTAAATCTTCTTATCCTTTTACAGGGCCACGCAGCTACGGCCCCACGTCATGACAACAAATATTTTTAGTATTAAATTTAGGTATGAGTTTTGAAGAAATACTAAAAAATAAAGATAACCTCCAAGGACTTCCTAAGAGTTATTTAATACGAGTCATCGTTTATCTTGTAAAACTTGTTCTTAAGCAGAAGAAAAAACTAGGTGATGATGATCCTTCTCCTACAACACCCCCTTCTCAAATACCTCCGTATAAAAAGCCGAGTAAGAAGAAAAAAAAGAAAAAGAATAAAAATGGTCGCCGAAATGGACACAAAGGTACCACTCGAAATAAAAATATCGATGTCACTCACACATGTGATTCTAAGCCTGAAGGGAAATGTTCTTGTGGAGGTGAACTCGGAGAATCACATCCAACTACAAAAAAAGTAGTTGAGGATATTGAAGAAGTTAAAAAAACCGTAACCGAGGTTACGATTTATTCCTCTGAATGCAATGTCTGCGGAAGTGTTTATGAAGGCATCACTCCTAATGTGTTAAAAAATAACACGATAGGAAATAATATATTGGTGTGGGGAATTTATCTTCATTTTTTTATTGGAGTTAGTTTTCGAAACGTTGTCAGTATTTTTAATAAACTACTAAATTTTGATGTTTCAGCTGGTTGTTTAAGCCAAAATTGGAACAAAATCGCAGATATTTTAGAAGTTGCATACGATAAATTAATCCCTTACCTGGAAAAACCTGGCTACGCCCATTCTGACGAAACGGGATGGAGGGTTTCAGGAAGTACCTGGTGGGCATGGGTTTTTACCAATCGAGAGTGCTGCATTTATTTTATTACGAACAGTCGTGGTTCAGCGGTTCCCAGAAAATTCTTTAGTGATTTTTTCAACGGTGTATTGATTTCAGATTTTTTCTCTGCTTATGGTTTAATTAATTCTCTATTAAAACAAAAATGCTTTTCTCATATTTTTACTGAAATTAAAAAATGCCTCAAGATTGATGAAAGTGAATCACTTAAATGTTTTTGCAAAAAATTAAAGCGCATTCTTCATGATGCCATGAAGTTGAAGCTAGATTTTGAAAATAGCAGAATAACTAAAAAAGAGTTTGGTTCGAAACT
>Ga0316206_1000850_pt1 | contig 33240 bp, 26 predicted proteins | sample 6monthpyrite_MG_FD_204942 | JGI IMG/M metagenome (GOLD analysis project Ga0316206, IMG submission 204942) | Microbial mat bacterial communities from mineral coupon in-situ incubated in ocean water Damariscotta River, Maine, United States -... | ecosystem: Environmental > Aquatic > Marine >... | reverse complement strand
TGAGTGTTTAAGTTTTGGTTTTTTCACCAACAGTAATTTTGGCAATATAACTTCCAGCTGCTAAATCATCAGTATTTACAATAACAGATATATCATTATAATTGATGTTTTTTACAACCTTACCTGTCAAATCATAAAGTATAACGTTGGTTATGTTTTCGTTTGAAGCGGTACTAATGTTCAATTCATTAATCATTGGATTTGGATAAACAGATAAATTTAAAATGGTATCAAATTCTTTTATTCCAACTGCACCTGAAGTCATTGAAACATCGTCAATATACAATTGATGGTTTGCATCTATAGAATAAAAATCAATTCCACTTAAAAATGCACCAGTATATACTTGATTTCCATCAACACGAACAGTAATTTCATCTGTGTCTAAATTGATCACATGAGTCATAGTAAACCATGTACTTTGTGGATACGCAAAAGTTCCTAAATCTAATGCAGGATTTGAATCATCTCTAATAATTGCTGTTCCAGGTGTTGCACTGGCATCATTAAAAAAGAAATTTAAAGCCCAAGCACCCCCATTAATATGTGTTACTTCTTGAAAGTTGTAATACCCAGTAGAATCACCAGGAATTAACAATTTAAACTCAACAGTCCAAATTCCAGTAGATTTATTACCTAAATTTAAAACAGCATCTTGTATGGTGTTATTGTCAATTAACATAGATTGCGTTCCAGAACTAGCAAAATTTGTACTCGCTATTGCAGACAAGTTAGTTGATGCAGGATTATTGTCCCAATTACTCCAATTATTTTGGAATACAGGCCCTAAAGCATAACTTTCCATGTCATCAGTAAACTGAGCATTTGCAATAGTTGCAGTGAATAAAGAAATAAACAATAAATTTTTAGTCTTAATAAATTGTTTTTAGTTTAATCAAATATACAAATTATTTATTATTTAGACTTGTACTAATTTATTGAAGTTTGTCAGTTATTGTAATGTTAACATTATAAAATTTAGTAATTTGGCTATATGAAAACCCGTATTTTACTTTTTATTTTGTGCTTGAACTTACTTTTATTTGCCCAGCCTTATAGAGGAAACTATGAAATAGAAAATATTCCAAACAATAGAGCAGCAAGTTGCACACCGCCAACCGGGTCTTCATTTTTAGAATTAAATAATGTAAAAGCATTAATTCATACTGGGGGTAATTTATGGCAAATATCAGGACAAAATTTTAGTCAATATGAGATTCCTAAAGGAGCAGGAACTATGGCTTTATTTACTTCTGCCTTATGGTTAGGAGGTGTTGATATTAATGGGCAATTAAAATTAGCCGCTTTAAGATACAGAAATGGACAAGATTATTGGACTGGACCTTTAACAACAACAGGAGATGCTACAATTTTAAATGAAGAATGTGAAGCTTACGATAGACATTACAGAATAACAAAAGATGAGGTAAAATTATTTAATGAATGGTTTACTTCTGGTATTGAAGACCAATTATACGGTACAAATATTCAAAACACTCAATTTCCAGATTATCAAATTCCACAATCAATTATCGATTGGCCAGCACATGGTAACACAGCTTTAGGGCAAGATTATTATTTAGCACCTTTTTATGACAGAGATAAAGATGGCGTGTATGACCCTAAAAATGATGGTGATTACCCTTGGTATGATTTAAACAAAGAAATTGATTGTAAAACCAGTCGAACAGTTACTTTATTTGGTGATGAAACTTTATGGTGGGTTATGAATGACAAAGGTAATATTCATACTGAATCTGGCGGAGATCCAATTGGAATGGAAATAAGAGCACAAGCTTTTGCTTTTGCAACTAATAATGAGATTAATAATGCAACGTTTTATAATTATGAGTTGATTAACCGTTCTACCCAAACGCTTTACAATACTTATTTTGGTGTAATGGTTGACGTTGCCTTGGGTGGGCCGAATGATGATTATGTTGGTTGTGACGTGTCCAGAGGCTTAGGGTATGCTTATAATGGTGATGCCTTTGATGGTTCGGAGCAAGGTTTTATGGGTTATGGAAATAATCCCCCAGCTGTTGGAGTGGACTTTTTTGAAGGACCGTATCAAGACAATGATGGTTTTGACAATCCATTAACAACTGATTATTCTCAAGCTATTAATCAAAAAGGAGTGCCCTATGATGGGTTAGGTATTGGATATGGAGATGGCATTGTTGATAATGAACGTTTTGGAATGAGGCGATTTTTATACTATAATAATATAGGAATAGGAAACTCAAACCAAACAGATCCTATTACAGCTCAAAATTATTATGCTTATTTACGTGGATTTTGGAAAGACGGAACTCGGTTTGTATATGGTGGAAATGGTCATCCATCAGACCCAAACGCAAATGCTAACATTGAAGCTGATTTTATGTTTCCGGGAGACACTGACCCATTGGGATGGGGGACTGGAGGATTGCCGCAGTCTAATTGGACTGAAGAAACATCTGGAAATACCCCATTTGATAGAAGATTTGCTCAATCGGCAGGGCCATTTACACTTAAACCCGGAGCAATTAATAATATTACAGTTGGCGTAGTGTGGGCTAGAGCAACTTCTGGTGGACCATTTGAATCGGTTGTTGAATTAAGAAAGGCTGACGATAAAGCACAAGCTTTATTTGATAACTGTTTTGAAGTGGTTGATGGTCCAAATGCTCCAGAATTAGCCATTCAGGAAATGGAAAACGAACTGATTCTAACTATTTTAAACCCAAATACATCTAATAATTCAAATGAAGATTACAGTGAGTCTGATCCTGAAATTATTAATGTTGATGGTGTTTCTAATTTTGATAACACGTATAAATTTCAAGGCTATCAAGTGTTTCAATTGGTTAATCCTGATGTTTCACCAAATGAATTGAATGATATTACTAAAGCTAGATTAGTGTTTCAGACAGATATTGAAGACACCATAGTTAAAATTGTTAACTATAATTTTGATCCCGATATTGGCGCAGGAGTGCCACAAGTTATGGTAAATGGAAATAATGAAGGAATTAAACACTCTTTTAGCGTTAAAGAAGACTTATTTGCGCTTGGAAATCGAAAGTTAGTTAATCACCAAAAATATTATTTTATGGCTATTGCTTATGCATATAATAATTTTAAAACCTATAACCCTACTGACCCAAATGCATTAAATGGACAAACCAAACCATATTTACCGAGAAGAAAGGCATCAGTGGGCGGCATCAAAGTATTTGAAGGTATTCCCCATAATCCTTTACCAGAAAACGGAGGAACCAATTATTTTATTAAATATGGATACGAACTTCCAATTAAGCAACTTGACGGCATAGGAAATGGAGGACAATGGCTTGAGTTAGACTCAAACACAGTAATAGAAATTTTAACCAATAACGCAGGGAATAATCAACCGATTTATAAAAATGGCAATGGACCAATTGTAGTTAAAGTAATTGACCCCTTAAATTTAATTGAAGGCGATTTTAAACTAAACTTTACAAATGATTTAAACGGAGGTTTAGATGAGGCAAATTGGTATATTGTCAATCAGTCCACAACTGACACAGTTTATTCCGAGAATACAATTAAACTGTTAAATGAACAGCTTATTCCTGAATGGGGTATTTCGGTTGAAATTAAACAGGTTCAATACAGTAATACAGACGGAAGCCCGGATAATTATAGAACAACACCAATAGGCGCAACAATAGAGTATTTAGACTCTTCTAAACAATGGTTAACTCAAGTGACTGATAATGATGCGATTTTTCCTACAAATTGGATTCGGTCTGGGACTCAAAATTTTACTGTGGCTGATGATGGGTGTAGTGCTAGTTTGTGGATTAGAAATCCATGCTATTACAATGATCCTGGAAACACGAACCCAAATTCTGTTACGGGATCAAATAATGATGATGTTAATGAATTGTATGAAGGACTTTTAGATGGCGGAATTGCGCCCTTCAGATTAGCTGGTTTTGAATGTTATGGCATGCCAATTGTTTCTCCTAATACAACCTATACAGATGCGTATGCAAGTGGTGTTTGGAATGTACGCTCAACACAGTTAAAATCAACTTTTAAACAGCTTCATGATATTGATATTGTTTTAACATCAGATCAAAATAATTGGACAAGGTGTGTTGTTTTTGAATTAAATGATCAAGTTTCTCAATCGGTTGGTAATGCAGAGGCTATGCGCTTAAGAAATCAAAATTCAGTTGATAAAAATGGAGAGCCTGACGGAACAGGGACAGGTATGGGTTGGTTTCCGGGTTATGCCTTAGATGTAAACACGGGAGAACGTTTAAATATGGCATTTGCCGAAAACTCATGGTTAGCCGGCGAAAATGGAACTGATATGATTTGGAACCCTACTTCAAGAATGTTAGATAATGTTGGAACGCCCTTATTTGGCGGTATGCATTATGTTTATGTGTTTGGTGCATCTAACAATATGCCTGCTTACGATAAAGGCGAATTCATTTACAATCAACTAAACGGCACGCCTAATAATAACGATTATTTGAATGTGTTTAGAAATTGCCAATGGGTATGGGAACCAATGTTGGTTAACAGTCATACGGTTTTAGAATCGGATGTGAAAATAAGTGTGAGAATTAATAAACCTTACGAAAAAACAAATTCAAACGGTTCAAATAATGGATTACCTTCTTATGGATTTTCTACTAAAGGAATATTTACACAAACCAATCAAAATTTAACAGCTATTGATGCATTGAGCCAAATAAACGTTGTCCCAAACCCTTATTATGGTTATTCAAAATACGAAACCTCAATTATTGACAACAGGGTAAAAATTACAAATCTACCAGAAAATTGCACTATAAATATTTATACTATGACGGGTCAATTGGTAAGGCAATATGCTAAGGACTATGCCCTCACATCATTAGATTGGGATTTAAAAAATCATAAAGGGATTCCCGTTGCCGGAGGAGTGTATTTAATTTATATAAACGTGCCTAACGTTGGCGAAAAAATTCTAAAACTTTTTGTAGTCATGCGTCAAATTGATTTACAGGAGTTTTAAAAAGTATTCTAAAATTCAATTTCTTTACTATGTGTTTTTTGAGTTTTAATATTAATTCCTACTCCACCACCACCACAGTTTTTAGCATGGCTCTAATTTGGCGAATGTATTCTCTTTTATTGAATCTTGGAGCAAAAATATGAGTGCTAATATGCACAACAGTGCCACGCGTTGGGTGAACAACTGAATATTGAACAAAAGGACCACCACCACTTGCTCCGGGTGCACCGTTGTGTCTCCAAAGCCCTTCAATTTTAACTGCTTTATTGCCGTTTAAGTCAAAATACTCAAATTTTGGTCGGTGAGATGGTGCATATTCTGTTGCCATATATGAACCTTCTACGGTACCTTTTACATTGTATTTTAGTGTGGTGTCTCTGGTTGCTAAAATGGTTAGGGGATCCATACTTTCTTCGCCAACATAAGGACTAGACCAAATTAATATGCCTCTTTGAGCCCAATATGTCCCTCCTTTTGCGCCAGTTTTAGGGTTGTCTCTTGTGCTCTCTTCCACACTTTTATCTAGCGCGTAAATAATGCTGTCTTTATTGGCTTTAAACTTTGCCGAACTTGGAATTGAAATGCTGATTCCAAATTTTTCTTTAGCTGTATTGTTAAAATTTACGTTTGGATTATTTTGATATTTTTTGACTAAACGTTCTGTTTCTTCTAGGTCAAATAAAGCAATATAAGTTTTTAATTCATCATTTAAAAACTGCGTTAATCTTGCTTTATCCGAATCTCTTATGACTACATATAATTGCCCTGACGCTTTAAAGTCTTTTTTTACAATGGCTTCTGTTTCATCCATTTTTACATCAGTTTCTAATATAATTCTTAGAAAATTTCTGTTTTTTTTGCGAACTTTATTAATGGTTGACGGGTCTTCTTGAGTGTAATCAAAGGTGTGTTCTAAAAAAATGTAAGGTCCTTGCGCTGTGTCAGCAAATTTTGATTTAAAAATAGCCTCAATATCACCTTTCCAAAGTGCGTTGTCGATTGACACTAAAATTTCGCCAGGTGTTCCATTTGCTTGTGTTAAAGTTCCAGATATGCCACCATTATTTGAATTAACCGTTTCGTTTTGACAAGCAACAATTCCTAAAAAAAGGATTGCAATTAGAATTAAATTTTTCATGTTTTGCGTTTTTTATTTAGACTATAATTTACCCACACGAATTTTATCTCCAGGTTGCATTCGTTTTGGGTCAATGTCTTTGTTTAACTCTTGTAATCGTGCAAAAGGTATGCCGAGTTTTTGGCTCACAGTCCATAAACTTTCACCTGATTTTAGCGTATAATACTTGTATTTACCGTCAGTGTAGGTTGTTGTACTTGATTTTGATGATGTTTTAGATGAACTACTTGATGATTTGGCGGTAGATTTTGTTGAGCTACTGGCTGCCACAAATTGTTTTTCGGGAAGTAATATTTTTAATTTTTGACCAGGATAAACTCTAGAATATTTTAATCCATTCCAAGTTTTAATTTTAGTGATGGTTACATCATACTTTAACCCAATCGACCCTAAAGTTTCGCCTGGTTTAACATAATGGTATTTCTTTTTTTCCAAAAATACTACGCGCATATTATTGGTGTCTAAATATTGTTTGTAACCATAAAGACTATCTTCAAAATCAATAAATAATTTAATTTTTTCGTTGGGTAGTGTAATACATTGTTTTGGTTCTGTATCAGGAATAATATCGGTTTTATAGACAGGATTTAAATATCTAAACTCATCTTCTGTCATGCTTAAAATCGAATCAAAATAAGAAATTCTAACCATTTGTTGTAAACACACTGTGTCGGTTTCGTAGTCGTGATAAAATACTTTTGGTTCTTTGGGTACAATATTATGCTCGGCATAGTAGGTCATCATGTACAGCATAGAAATAAAATTAGGCACATACATTTGTGTTTCTTTTGGCATATATGGTCTAATTTGCCAATAATTCATTTTTCCACCAGAACGTCTTATCGCTTTATTAATATTTCCGGGCCCTGCGTTATAAGCTGCAAGGGCTAAACTCCAATCGCCATATAATCCATAAAGTTGGCTGAGGTATTGACAGGCAGCATCAGTTGCTTTTTCGGGATGCATGCGTTCGTCAACATAAGAATCGGTGTGTAAACCCCTTGATCTACCGGTACGATACATAAATTGCCAGAGTCCAACTGCACCAGCTCTTGACCCTACTTGAGGGCGTAACCCACTTTCAATAACCGACAAATATTTTAATTCTAAAGGCATATTGTATTTTGCCAAATATTCTTCATACATAGGAAAATATAATTTTGACCGTCCTAAAGAAATGGCTGTAAACCGTCTTCTTTTATTGATAAAATACCGAACAACTTTTAACAAATCTGGATTAATTTCAATTTCAAAAGGCGTTGTTTTATTTAAGGCTTTTAAACGAACAATTATGGTTGAATCTGAAACAAAAGGTCTTTCTTTTTCTTCATAACCCAATGAGTCTATTACGGCATAGGCACGTTCTTTACCCCATGTTTCTTTATAATATTCAAAAACCGAGTTTTCAACGGTTTCAATGAATCGTTCATATTCTAGGGTGTCTTCTTGTTGAAAATCTGGTATATTTAAAGAATCATTTACTTGACTAAATAAAATATTTGGCAATAAAACAAGTCCAAAAAGTAATATTTTTATTGACATTAGTTTAAGTTTTTAAACATATAATTAGATATGCTTAATAGGTTACTTTCCTCAAAATGTTTTCCGATTAATTGAATCCCAAAAGGAAGTCCGTTTGAATGTTGACCCATTGGTAAAGATATAGCAGGGTTACCCGCTAAATTAGCTTGAACCGTAAAAATATCTTGCAAATACATAGCTATTGGGTCTTTTACACCATCAATTTCAAAAGCTGTGGTTGGTGTAGTTGGTAATAAAATAGCATCAAAATCATTTAAAATAGCATTTGTTTTGTCTTGAATAACACGCCTCACTTTTTGACCCTTTGTGTAATAAGCGTCATAGTAACCATGTGACAAAACGAAAGTTCCGAGCATGATTCTGCGTTTAACTTCTTCTCCAAACCCTTGACTACGAGATTTTTTATAGGTGTCTTCAACCCCTTGAACATTTTCAGCTAATTTCCCAAAATGTACACCTGTGTAGCGAGATAAATTTGATGATGCCTCTGCTGTTGTTAGCACATAATAAGTAGGAACCATTTCGTTAAGATACGGAAATTCAATCGCTTCAACTTGGTGTCCTTTTTCTTTTAATTGATTGATAACTGATTCTAATTTGGATTTGATTTCAGCATCTAACCCTTCATTTGTTAAACAATCTTTTATGTATGCAATTTTTAAGGTTTTACCCTCAATTGATTTGACTGATATATTGTGATTTTCAACTTGTGCTACTGTACTGTCAAACTCATCTTTGCCAGACATAACATCTGTTAATAAGGCTGCATCTTCAATATTGGTTGTAAATGGACCAATTTGGTCAAATGATGATGCGTATGCCAATAAACCGTATCTTGAAACTGTACCATAAGTTGGTTTATAGCCTATTGTTCCAGTAAAAGATGCTGGTTGTCTGATTGAACCACCAGTATCACTTCCTAAACTTGCAGTACATAAACCTGCAGCAACAGCAGTAGCAGATCCACCGGATGACCCTCCAGGAACCATTTTTTCATTAATGGGATTTAAGACGTTTCCAAAGGCTGAATTTTCATTCGAACTTCCCATTGCAAATTCATCACAATTTAAACGACCAATTATAATAGCATCTTCATCTAATAAACGTTGAATAGCTGTTGCGGTGTAAATAGACTCAAATCCTTCTAAAATTTTTGAGGAAGCAGAAACTTTATGATCTTTATAGGCCATATTGTCTTTGATGCCAATTAGCATTCCTGCTAAACGACCTGCTTTTCCTGATTTTATTTTTTCATCAACCGCTGTAGCTTTTGCAATAGCTGATTCTTCAAACACTTCTAAAAAAGCATTGAGGTGTTTATTTGCTTCAATTTTTTGTAAAAAATAATTGACAATATCTACTGATGAAGTCCCATTTTGAATGGCACTTTTAATTGATTCAAAAGAGGTGTACATAAAAATTTAAGCTTTGTCGTCTTCAATTTTAGGCTTATCTTTAGAATCATTTTCAGGATTCATTTCATCCTTAAACCCTTTGATTCCTTTACCAACTCCTTTCATTAAGTCTGGAATTTTTTTGGCTCCAAAAAGAAGTACAACCACTATTAATACAATGAATATTTGTTGTGGACTAATCGCACTTTCTAAAACGTTTTCCATTATTGTGAATTTTATAAGTCACAAAGGTATGAAATTAATAGATTATTTCAATCTAAAATTAAAGATTACTCTATGATTGATTGGTAAATGGTTTGATTTTCAGCCTTTATTTGGATAAATAGCTCATCTTCAATTAAATTTAATGGTGTTTTGTTTCTCATTGCTGCCATATATTTGTCAATTAATGTTTTAAAATTAATTGCTAAATTTCTAAGTGATTCAATAATTGCTTTTTGATTGTCATCTAATCCAATTGCTTTATAAGTTTTTAATGTTTTAATGAGTTTTTTACCATGTATAATTAGTTTACTATTTGATGTAAAGCTTTGCATGAGTAATTGACTGGTGCCAACCCAAGCACCAAAAGCAAACAAAGTGTCAGTAGATTTTTCTCTGTTAACGGTTTTCATTACAATTGTTCCATATTCGGGTGAATCAAAAGGTTTTAAGTTACCCCATGCACTTTTATCAATAGCGGTTAATGTTGTTAAATATTCATTTGCCTTACCGACCCTTTCGTTAAAAATACAATAGTTTAAATTGGCAAATAAAATCCCTTGAACAAATGGAGAGTAAGGGTTTGATTTTTTTGCCTTGTTTGTGTTATAATTAGCAATTGTAGGTAAATTTCGATCTGATGGTTTAGCACCTTTAAATGTGTTTACGGGTGCAGGAAAAGGGGCTTTAAAACTGGTGTTTATTTGTTTTTTTGCTTGTTGTGGATATTGCAATATAAACTTTGTTTCGGATGCTTTAAATTTAGCAGTACAAAATGGGGAATGAATTGTTTTTTGTTCGCCAGTTTTGTACATTGTAACATTTAGCTCAATTAATTGTTTTTTTTTGTAAGCAAAAGATGGGATAAATGAGGCATCAACCAACAAATAATTTGTAATGTAACCTTCCTTAATAAAATAAACTTTGGCTTTCCTATTGGCAGGTAACCAAACGTCAAATTTTGAATCTTCAAATATGGTGGTGGTCGAATCTAGTTCGTCTAAAACTATTTTTACCGTAAAATTTTTTAATTCGGTTTGATTTTTATTCAAAATATTACCCTTAACCTTTAAAAATTTTTCATTTCCAAAGGTATTATTGAGAAAAAATAGACCCAATGTTAAAAATAGTATGTTAATTTTAATCTTCAAATTATAAGCCAATAATAGGTTGAATTACTCAATAACAAAAGAAACTGTTTGTTTTTTTACATCTTTTTTAGACGAATGTAAATTTTCTTTAGATTCAAGTCTTAAAAAAACAGCTTTCCTTTATTTAGACGAGATTAAAATATTTTAGTTGTATAAAATATCAAAAAAGGCTAAATTCTTTCAATAGTAACATTAATATTTTAATTAGTGTTTAGAATAATATGTTTACTTTTAAAGTCTAATTCAATATTTATAATGAAATATATAAAAAATTACATCAACGGAGAATTAATAGAGCCAATAAAAAATGAATATATAGACAACATTGATCCAAGCAGAGGGGTTGTATATTCTCAAATTCCAAGTTCGACTAAAGCGGATGTTCAACTTGCTGTTGAATCAGCAAAAAAAGCTTTTCAAGTTTGGTCTAACATGCCAAAAGAAACACGTTCTGACATTATGCTAAAAGTTGCTTCACTGATTGAAGAACGAATGGATGAATTTGTTGCCGCAGAATCTTTAGATAATGGTAAACCAATAAGTTTAGCAAAAGCGGTTGATATTCCAAGAGCGGTTAGTAATTTTAAGTTTTTTGCTACAGCAATTTTACATTATGCTTCTGAATCTCATTATATGGAGGGATTAGGTGTAAATTATACGGTTCGTAAACCAATTGGCGTTGTGGGCTGTATTTCACCTTGGAATTTACCTTTGTATTTGTTTACATGGAAAATTGCACCAGCATTAGCAGCTGGAAATTGTGTTGTTGCAAAACCATCCGAAATTACACCAATGACAGCTTATTTACTGTCAGAAGTATGTATTGAAGCTGGTATGCCAAAAGGTGTTTTAAATATTGTTCATGGACTGGGTCAACATGTTGGAGATGCGATTACAAGACATGAAGACATAAAAGCAATTTCGTTCACTGGTGGAACACAAACCGGAAAAACCATAGCAAGTATTGCAGCCCCAATGTTTAAAAAATTATCGCTTGAACTAGGGGGTAAAAATCCAAATATTATTTTTGCAGATTGTGATCTTGACAAAGCACTTAGTACTACGTTACGTTCTTCTTTTGCAAATCAAGGTCAAATTTGTTTATGTGGGTCAAGAATTTTTATTGAACGGCCTATTTATGAAAAATTTAAAGCCGCTTTTGTAGCTAAAGTCGAAAAAACTATTGTGTCTTTCCCAACTGATAAAAATGCTAGGCTAGGCGCTGTAGTTTCTAAATCTCACATGGAAAAAGTACTGTCTTATGTTGATTTGGCTAAGCAAGAAGGCGGAACTATTTTAACAGGAGGTACACAAGTTCATTTAGAAGGAGAATATTCAGAAGGTTTTTACATAAGACCAACTGTAATTGAAGGTTTGGCTTTTGACTGTAGAACTAATCAGGAAGAAATTTTTGGACCTGTAGTGACGATTACTCCTTTTGACACTGAAGAAGAAGTTTTAATGATGGCGAATTCAACTCAATACGGTTTATCTGCAACCATTTGGACCGAAAACTTAACAAGAGCACACACTATTGCTGATGAAGTTCATGCCGGAATTGTTTGGATAAACTCATGGCTAGTGCGTGACTTAAGAACCCCTTTTGGAGGCGTAAAAGCTTCAGGAGTTGGTCGTGAAGGAGGATTTGAAGCACTACACTTTTTTACAGAACCAAAAAACATTTTTGTTAAATTGGGTGATGGCGGACATTAACTTTTATTTTAAGACATTTCAGTTATGAATACAAATCAATTAGTATCATTTTTTCATAAAAAGACTCTTTTTTTGTCTGTTTTGTCTATTTTTTTGATGTTTTCGTGTGAAAATGAAGAAAAAACACCTGATTCTTATCAAGAAGTTGAGTTGATTGAAGATTTTGAAGAAGAAGACTATATTGATGAATCAGAATATGCAGATTATGATTTTGAAGACAATGTATTGACACTAGAGGCAATGTTGGATGGCCCAGATGAATGGTTTTATGCATATTTGCCAGATGATTCTGAAATTGATTTAGAAAATTTTGAGTACGATATTATTTCAATTATTCCAGCTAACTATAGCCAAGATAATAGTCTTACTCAAATATATTCTTTAATGGTAGCTTTAGCTGAAGATAATTTTAAAATGTATGAGCCTTATAATAAAGGAACAAAAATAGTAGATGTATATTATAATCGCGCTAAAACAGTTAAAATGATTTCTTATGAGGTTGTGAAGGGGAATCCAAATGGAATTTGTACAGTTTATTTACCTGATGGGAATAAATTTATTGAAAGAAATTATGATGAAGGGGAGCTAATTAAATCAATTATAGAACCCTTTGCTGTGGACTGGAAATTTGATCAAGAAAAGTCTTATTTGGATGTTTTTGACATGGAACGTGCTTTGACTGTTGAAAACGGAAGAGATGTAATCAACATCATGCGCTCTAATAATAAAGGTGTGGATAATAGTTTATACAAAATAATAGAAAAGGAATCGTTTAAAAATCCATTTGTGATTAATGGCATTGAATTTACCGGAATATTAAAAGCATATTTTCATCCCAAAGCGTTTGATAAGAACAGATTATATTACGAACTAAATTTTACTAATGGTTGGCTAGATGGAGACATTAAAATTTATGACGATTGGGGAGGGTTAGAGTTACATGAAATTTTTGTGATGGGTAAGCTTGATTCAACAGTTTTTCAGCAAGAATATGCAGATGGTGTTGCAAAGCCAATACTTTATTTTTATCCAGCAAAAGACATGTTTATTGATGTAAAATTAGATTTTGATGGTCGATTAACACACACTTACCCTAAATATAATAATGGATGGCAAATTTATGCTAAAACAGACGGAACCATTTATGATGCATCAAAACAAGAATATTATGCACTGTATTGGGAAGGACAAGCAAATAATGAATTTATTATAAATGAAGGCTTTGTGGTGGAAGGAAAAAACACAATTTCGTTTTTAGAAAATTCCTTATCAACATTAGGATTAAATAGAAAAGAGGCTAATGAATTTATCATTTATTGGCTGCCTCAAATGGAAAATAACACGTATAATTTAATTCATTTTTCTACAAACGAATATGAAGAAATGGCCAAATTAACCATCATCCCAAAACCAGAAACTTTAATTAGAGTCATGATGGTTTTTCAACCTCTAAATGAAAAAAATGACATACCTACTCAAGATTTGTCAAAATTAAAAGTAACCAGAAAAGGATTTACTGTTGTGGAATGGGGCGGAAAAAAATTAGAGCATAAACAAAACATATAAAATCAAAATGCGATAAATGTAATAGAACAATATAAATGAACCCTCTCTTTTTAAAAATCTCACCTCCTATTCTAGAATCAAGCTTTATGAGTTATGTGTTTTTTTTATTTGTAGCCTTTATTGTTTATAAAATAAATCAAAAATCTAATGGGTTTGTACAACAAAAAGAGTCAAGGTTTAATTTTAGAGCCGAATTTATTTTATTGACTGCACAAATTTTAAAAGCTGATGGACAAGTCAAGCAAAAGGAGTTAAGCTTTGTGTTTTGGTTTCTTGAAAAAGAATACGGAAAAGCTGCACTAAAAACCAATAAAAATTTATTGACTAAATGTCTTTCAAAAAACTATAAATTAGGAAAAGCACTTAAAAAAATTGATTTTGAACAAGATACTGCAACAAAAATTCAGTTGGTTAATTATTTGGTTAAAATTGCAACCATTGACGGTTATTTGTCAACAAAAGAAATTAATGTATTAACTCATATTTGTAGAGGGATTGACCTCTCAGGTGTTCAATTAAGGTCTATTTTAGCAATGCATTCATTTATTACTGAAGAACAGCATCAGAACAAGCAAAAACAGTATCAAAAACAAAAAGAATATACTCCAAAATCAAGGTTAAGGTCTTCTTATTTAGTGTTAGGAATTTCTTCATCCGCATCAGTGCCCGATATAAAAAAAGCGTATAGAAAATTAGTTGTTTTATATCATCCAGATAAAACGCGTCATTTAAGTGCTCAGTTCCAAACAGAGGCCAAAGACAAATTTTTAAAAGTGAATGAAGCCTATGACTTATTGAAAGACAAACTTAATTTTAAATAATAATGAATCACCAAGACGGAACAATTAGGAAAAATATTCATATAGGTTATGAAGTTGAGGTGGTTCAAAAACACCACCAACGCACAGGAGAATTAACTTGGGGTATTGTAAAACGAATTCTTACAAAATCGCCTAAACATCCTCATGGCATAAAAGTTCAACTCCAAGACGGTATTGTTGGTAGGGTTAAAGAGGTGATTACAGAGAACGAATAAATGGTTGCGCTATTTGTATAACCAATAACTAGGGTTGAGGTTTTTAATTTGCCCGTCAGTGGTAATTTTTCTAATTTCAAAATGGACTTCACTCATTGTACCGTCAGCATTAACCAACAACGATCCAATTTCTCGTTTAGCAGTCACTTTATCTCCTTTTTGAACATAAGATTCTTGTAAGTTTGAATAAATTGTTCGGTAATTCCCATGCGCAATAATAATTGCTTTACCAGCTCCAGGAATAATAATTACGCTACTCACTGTTCCCGAATAAACAGCCCTCACACTCGACCCTTTTACAGTTGTAATATCAACGCCATTATTGTAAGTATAAATACCCACATGAACAGGGTGAGGTTGTTTACCAAATCCTCTGGTTACTTCTCCTTTTGAAACTGGCCATGGCAAACGCCCTTTATTAGCCTCAAAACCTGCATTGTTTAGTTCTGTTTCTTTGGTTTCTTTTACGGTTTTTGGTTTCTTTTTATTGCGTTCTCTTTCTGCTAAAATTTCTTTATTAATAGCCTTGTTAATAGCTCTTTTAATATCTTCTGATTTCTTTTTTTGAGCAATTAGTTCATCTTGGAGTGCTTTTTCTTTTCCGTTTAGATTTTGAATGTAATTTTTCTTTTTTTCTAAATCTTTAATGTATTTCTTTTTTTCGAACTCTTTATTTTTAGCCAAATTTTCTTGTTCTTGTTTTTTGTTTTCTAACAATTTTAAGTCTTCTTCTAATTGTGTTTTAGCTTTTTTTATACGTTTAATTTGATCGGCTCTAAATTTTGTGATTTGGTCTAAATATTCAATTCTTTTATTGGCTTGATTAAAATTTTCGGACGACAGTATAAACAACATTGACGCAGTGTTGTTTCTTAACTTATAAGCCAATTTAATCATATTTTTATACGATTCAATTAAAATAAACAGTTCATTTTCTAAATTGTTTATCTCATTTTCAAGCATCAGAATTTTAGAATTTAAAGCATGTTGTTGCAAATTAATATTGTGTAACAAATCCTCTCGGTATTCAATTTTATTTGAAATTAACCCTAAAGTATTGGTTAAATTATTTTTTGTTTGAGAAGTATTTTTGAGTAAATTTTCAGTAAAATTTATTTTGTCTTGTAGTTCTTTTTGTTGTTTTTTTAGTCGGTCACTTTCTTTTTCTTGCGATAAAGAAAAAAATCCCACCATAAAAAAGAGGGTAAAAAGTAGATATTTACTTGTTACAGTCTTCATAATTATTGGGTATCGAAAACTTAATAGTTTTACGTTGGTTTAATTTCACTTTAGAATAGTCCAATTGAACTGTAATTGAATCTTTAGGGTGCACAATAGTCATTGTTGTTAATTCTGGAACAGAAATGCCATCTACTAACTTTGTTTCCACATAATTAATATTAATACTTACTGAATCTGCTGGAATTTCAATGTGCATTTTCGCAAGATTTAAAGAGTCTGGTGTAAAATAATATTGAATATAAATATTGTCATTTTTATTGTTGTCAAGATTGATTTTATCTTCTTCTATTTTTTTAAACTTATGCTTGTTATGGGACGACAAAATATAATATTGTTTGTCTTTGTCTTTAATTTGTTTATATTTTGATTTTCCATCAATTTCAATTGGTTTACCTAATAATACGTCTTCAAAAAAACTATATTCTAACTCCACACCAATCATAGAAGATATATAACTTAAGTCTTCTGTGAAATAACATTTTTCTTGCTTATTTGTACTTTTTAATGAGTCTTTATCCACTAAATAAGTAGCTACTATAAAATTGGCATAACTAATTGTACCTGAAAAAGCGGAATCAACTTTCATTTTTACCGACATTTTAAAAGACTGCTCTTTTTTACTGTTTTTATAATTGACATTCATTTTTGTATAAAAAAAAGTATAATCAACGCTTTGTAAATCAAATAGTCTTTCTCTTAGCTCTTTGTCATTTATTTTTTTAGTAATTTGTTTTGTAGTCGCTCCCTTATTGTTGCCACACGAATAAGTGAACATAAGCAAACTTATACCCAAATAGATTATGCTTTTTTTAAGCGTCATAATATTTTTTATCTCTAATTTTTTTCAATAATACGGTTGACGTATTTCCTTGTTTTTGTGATTCTTTCCACATTTCAACAGCATTATCAATCTTACCATTAAAAAATAATGCATCACCATAATGTTCTAATATTAATGCATTTGTATAGTCTATTACAACTGCTTTTTCTAATGTTTTTTCAGCTTCAACATACTGTTTTTGTTTCATTAAAACAAGTGCATAATGATCCAAATAAAGCGCGTTCTTAGGTTCAATTTCAACTGCTTTTTGACTTTGAATTAGGGCTAAATCATATTTTTTATCCTCAAATAACAATACAGAATAACCGTAGTATATTTTTGCGCTATTTGGGTTGGTTACCAATGCTTTTGAAAAGTATTTTTCTCCTTCATCTTTTTGTCCACTTTTCCAATAAGTTTTACCTAAATGATATTCAAATTCAGATGATAATTCTTTATCATTTACAACAAAATCTTGACCCAAAATTAGAAGTTCTTCAGCTGCTTCATAATGTTTACTTTCGTATCCCCCAATCCCAGTCAATAAATAAACCATTGGTTGTGTAGGGTAAAGTTCAATTGCTTTCTGACCATCTATGAATAATGAATCAAACAAATTAGCAGAATAATCTACATTTAAAAGGCCATCCCACGCCCTATAATCTGATGGGTTTAATTGGCATGATTTAGCAAATTTTTCTCTTGCTTCTATAGTTTTGTCGTTCATATTCAAATATGTTCCGTATAGCATTAAAAAATTAGCATTGTCAGATTCATTTAACTCCATATTTTGATACAATGCTGCTAATCTTGTATTTATTAATATTGAATTTGGATCTTTTTTGTCAAGTGCGTATGTTGTTAATCCATTTAACAGAGACATTTTTCGTTTAATATCGACAGTTTGATCTTGAAACCCTTTTTCTAAATAATCAAATGATTTGTCAATATGATTGCTTCTAATTTCTATATCGGCTAATCCTAAAAAGGCATCTCCACTATTTGGATTAATCTTTAAAATATCTTGAGCCACATTTGTTGCTTTTTCAACCTGATTGGTTTGCAAGTAATAATCTAATAATTGTAGTCTAATTGATTCATCTGTTGGATATTCTTTTAACAAAGATTCAATTTCTTGATTTGCTAAATCTTTTTTACCTAATGCATTAAAAAGGTCGTGTTTTGTCAGGCTTAATTCAGGTGTTTTTCCAGTTTCAAGTTCAATTTTATTTAATTGTTGTATCGCTTTTGCATTTTGATTTGAATAAATGAGCGCTTCAACCAATTTATAACGATATTCTATATTGGTTTCATTAAAATCGGCAAAAAGGACCTCATATAAATTAGAACTTTGATGGTAATTACCTACTGCATGGTATAAATCTGCTAAGTGAATCAAATACCATTTATTTGTTTTATTTAAGTCGTATGATTTTTGCGCAAAAGTTAATCCTTTATCTTGATTTTTTTGTTTTAAATAAAGTTCTGATAAACCAAAATAACTGGCAGCACTATTGGGTTTTAAGACAATACATTCATTAAACAAAGCAATTGCCTTGTCATAATGGCCAATCATTTTTTCACTATTGGCTTCATGAAACTTATTTTTAAAAATAAGTGCGTCAGACATAGGATTATGTTTGTTTACAACGGCTTTTTCTTTGTTTTTACAGGACGAAAACACCAATAAAAAAAGAATAAATGATATGTTAAAAATCCGACTCAAAGTTTATTCAATTGTAGTGTAATCACCAATACTAATTTCTTTACCATGACTTAAAATTTTTGCGTAATTTCCGATCATTGAATCTTGTAAAACGGTATTAGAAATCATGGCGTTTTTTTGAACAATTGTGTTTTTAACGACTGAATTATTTACGGTCGTTCCTCTTCCTAATGATACGTGAGGCCCAACAACTGAGTTTTTAATCACAACATGTTCACCAATATAACAAGGAGGAATGATAGTGGCATTTTCTAACACTACATCTTTTGATATTAAGTCTTCATTTTTATCAAATTCTAAGACTCTTTGATTTGTGTGAACCGTAACTTGCTTGTTTCCGCAATCTAACCATTCAGTGACTTTCCCTGGTTTAAATTTAACGCCTTTTTCAGTTAACCTTCTTAACGCATCAGGCAATTGATATTCTCCACCTTTTATAATTCCATTATCAATTAAATATTGTAATTCAACTTTTAATTTCTCGGCTTCTTTAAAATAGTAAATTCCAATCATTGCTAAATCCGAAACAAATTCTTCAGGTTTTTCAACAAAATCAGTAATTACACCTTCATCATCTAATTTTACAACGCCAAAAGCAGACGGGTCTTCAATTTGTTTTACCCATAAAATTCCATCCACAGAATCGTCTAAAGTAAAATCTGCTTTAAACAAAGTATCAGCAAAAGCCACCACAACTGGCCCCTGTAAGCATTCGGCAGCACAAAGTACAGCATGAGCAGTACCCAAGGCTTTATCTTGATAAAATATTTTTCCTTTTGCGCCTAATTTTTCCGCTACACGAATTAGTTCATCTTCTACTTCTTTACCAAAATCACCAATAATAAATGCTATTTCGTCAATTTTTTCAGTTGATGTTTTGGCAATGTCCTCAACTAATCTGTGAACAATTGGTTTTCCACCAACAGGAACTAATGGTTTTGGTACTGTTAATGTGTGAGGTCGTAATCGGCTACCTCTTCCTGCCATAGGGACAACTATTTTCATAATTTTTTATTTTTTACTTTACACCTGTACTTCCAAATCCACCTGTGCCTCTTTGTGTTTCATTTAAAACGTCAACCTCAACAAAGTTAGCTTGTTCATGTTTTGCGACAATCATTTGCGCAATGCGTTCACCATCTTTTACAATAAAGTCTGTATTGGATAGGTTAACCAAAATCACGCCAATTTCTCCACGGTAATCGGCATCAATTGTACCTGGAGAGTTGAGCACTGTAATTCCATTTTTATAGGCTAATCCACTACGTGGACGAATTTGCGCTTCATAACCTTGCTCTAGTGCAATAAATAATCCTGTTTTTATTAAGGCACGCTCCAATGGTTTTAATACAATTGGTGATTCTATGTTGGCACGTAAATCAACACCTGCAGACTGTACAGTTTCATAAGCCGGAAGCTCATGTTTTGATTTATTAATGACTTCAATTTTCATTTATTAATGTTTTTATTCTAATAGTGAGTGTTAAATTTGATACATTTAAGCACAAGAATGTAAAAATAATGAATATTATGGCTTAGCCTATTAAAATAATAAAAATCTATTCACTAATCAGTATGAATAAAAAAACCACTCCGAAAATGGAATGGTTATAATTGTATTAAAAATGATGTAAAAGTTAAACTTTTTCCGCAACAACTTCTGCCAAAACTTTAGCAAAGTCATTTTTTACATCACCATATTTATTTAAGTAATCCTGATTAGATAATTCTATTACCTTAAGCGCTTCTTCACGTCCGTAAACATGTGTTATTTCAACTTTTTTATCCGATCCATCATTATTAGGATTGGTTTTATAAGTTAAAAAGAAATGTTTAACTCTATCTAAAACTAATGCTGGAATCTCATTTATATCGGTCATTTTTCCATACGCCTGATCATCTTTTAAAACAGCAATAATTTTATCGTCTGCTTCTCCACCATCAATCATTCTAAATCCACCAACTGGAACACAATCTACTAAAATGTTTCCTCTATCAATATTTCTTTCTGATAAAACTATAATGTCTAATGGGTCTCCATCACCTACAATATTTGTTTTACCTGATTTTTCCATACAGTACTCTGCAACTAAACTGTCACAATAAGTTTGAGGTAAAAACCCGTATAATGCAGGTACAATATTCGAATACTTTTGTGGTCTATCAATAAAAATTAACCCACTTGGCTTGTCAATTTCGTATTTAATTTGATCATTAGCGTTAATTTCAATGTAAGCTTTTACTTCATTGGGTGCATTTTCACCAATTGTTACGCCATGCCATGGATGTGCAACAAATTTTTGCTCAAACAATTTTACTAACTTATCTATTTTGCTCATGTTTTTCATCTTAATTCAATGCAAAAATACAATTTTTATTGTAAATGGATAAAATGTACATAAAACTATCAAAAATGATTACTTTCGTGTTAGAAAATAAACTCAATAAATCATGAAAAATTATAATTATACGGTTGAAGACCGATTTATAAAATATGTAAAAATTGATACGACAGCTGACCCTGTTTCGGAAACTTTTCCGAGTAGTATGAAACAAAAAGACTTGGGAAAATTGTTAAAAACTGAGCTCATAGAAATGGGATTATCTAACATTGAAATGGACGAATGGGGTTATGTTTTTGCAACAATTCCTTCAAATACAGATAAAAAAGTGGCGACAATATGTTTTTGTGCCCACATGGACACCGCTCCTGATTGCAGTGGTACTAATGTAAAACCTATTGTACATAGAAATTATGATGGGAATCCAATTACGCTTCCAGATGATTCGAGCCAAATTATTACAACAGATAAGCATAAATATTTGAAAGAAAAAATAGGTGATGACTTGATTACAGCTTCTGGATTAACTTTGTTAGGTGCTGATGATAAGGCAGGTATTGCTTGTATTATGGATTTTGCAAATTATTGCATGGTAAATCCCGATTTTAAGCACGGCGAAATACGCGTTTTATTTACACCAGATGAAGAAGTTGGACGTGGTGTTGACCATTTAGATATGGATAAAGTAAATGCTGATTATGGCTATACTTTAGATGGTGGAGTTTTAGGCTCGATTGAAGATGAAAGTTTTTCGGCTGATGCTGTCACAATTACAATTACTGGTGTTAGTGCGCATCCGGGTTATGCTAAAAACAAATTAGTTCATTCAATTAAAGTGGCAAGTGATTTTATAGATGCTTTACCTAAAGATTCTTGGTCACCAGAAACAACTGAAGGGAGAGAAGGTTTTGTTCATCCAACATCAATTAAAGGAGAATTAGAAACAACTACAATTACGTTTATTATTAGAGATCATATTACTGCTAAACTAGCTGAGTATGAAACAAGATTAAAATCTATCTTAGATGAAACGATTGCTAAATATAATGGTGTTACAGCTACATTTAAAGTTGTTGAACAATATAGAAATATGAAAGAGGTGATTCAAACTGTTCCGTTTGTAACCGACAACGCAATTGAAGCTATGAAGCGAGCTGGTGTAGCACCAAAACCCGTTATTATAAGAGGTGGAACTGATGGGTCTAGATTGTCGTTTATGGGTTTGCCTTGTCCAAATTTATTTACTGGAGAAATGGCTATTCATTCGAAACACGAATATGTGAGTGTACAGGATATGCAAAAAGCGGTTTACACTATGGTTGAATTAATATCAATTTGGGAAGAAAAAGCAAAGTAATACCGAATTAACATTGAAATGCTCTTTTTTTCATTTCAATCAAAAATCACTTCAAAGTATAATCGGTATATTATGGTTTAAAATTAGGCGACTATTTTTATAGCGCAATTCAATTCTTAAATGGTATAATTGTTAATTATAGATTATAAAAAAATCCCGTTCAAATTTATTTTGAACGGGATTTTTTATCTTTATATTGTTTTTATTTCTTCACGAATTTTTTAACTTCTTTTGAATCGTTTGTAATGACTTCTACAAAATAAACTCCTGTTGTTAAATCGTTTAATGAAATTGAAATTGTTTGTGTTCCGTTTACGGTACCAACAATCATGGTTTTAATTACTTTACCAGTTATGTCAGTAATGTTAACAGTTGTGTTTTCTGAATTTGAATAGGTTAATTCAACATTAATTTCAGACTGAGCTGGATTTGGATAAATCGAAATACCATTTTCAACATTGTTTTCTTCAACAGTTGTGTAATCAATCATCACTAATCTTACTGCCGCAGCAGCAGGGTCAGCTAACGTAGATATTAAATCTCCAGTTGCAGCACTTTCATTGTATCCTGCAACTTGTCCTGCAGGCACAGCACCTGCCATTACAAAACCAGCTGAAGGGTCACCACCAAGGTGTCCTGCACACGCTAAAATTAAATCTCCCGCTTGTACGTTAATTACAGAGTTAAATAAAATTCTAACAAATGTACCTTGGTCAGTATCTAATACTAAATATTCATCTGTCTCATCAATATAATCATATTGTGAATTTGCAAAATCATATTTATAAATTGTGTATTTAATTAACTGATCTACCACTCTGATGTCATCATCTAATTCAGCATCAACTGCACCAATTACACCATCATTTATAATTGAATAGTTTACACCTATTGATGCTTCAGCACCTGTATTACCTGCCCAGTTATAAAATGCAGTTTTTACCGTTCCATAATCTGCTCCATAAATATCAGTTGTTAGTTCAAAGTTATTGTCTATTAATTGATTATTTGTCGGCACATCATCTGTTTCGGTTTGTGTTACTGTAAAATCTATTGAGTAATTCCCCAACATAGTTGGTGTTACTCCCGTTGACACCCATAAAGTATCAAATTCACCATAGGCTAATGATGGAATTGTTGTGCTACTTGAACCATTTGTTGTTGTTGCAGCTGGGTCAGTTAAAATCCAATCAAATCCAATACTTGTTTGGTCTAAATACCCTACATTTTGTGCAACAACACCAATTACAAATTCTGTTGCTTGATTTTGTGGTACTCTTGAGTACATATAATTATTTCGAACATCAGCTCTAAACACTTCAACAATTTTCATGTCGTTTGGTGGTAAATCTTGAAGAGTTACATTGTCAATTTGCCAACCGTAAGCCCAGTTACCGTCCCATCTAAATCTAATTTGAATGTTTGCAGGATTTACATTAAAAGGGGTGATGTTTACTGCAATTACTTCTGGATTTGGACGACCTTCTCTCCCAACACCATTCGAAATTTGAACTTCATTCCAAGTTGCACCATTATCATCAGATACACCAACATATAAAGTGTCATAGTTCGGCGCTTGTTCCCATTCGGCAAAAAATTGTTCAAATTCAATTTTTAATGCTGTTCCAACTGTTACTGTTCCACCAACAGTTAAATCAATTACGTCTGACGTTAAGGTTGCATCTTCATCCGATCCTGATTGTCCTTGAGAATCAGAATCTAACATAACCCATTGTGTTGGTGTAGAAGATTGTAATACCGGAATTGTAAAAGAACTCCCAGCTGTGTTTGCAGGGCCAACATTTGTTAATTGAAACGGCACATTTCCACCTTGTAAAGCTGCAGTCCATCCTGCTGAACCATCTAACGCACTCATGGCATCAAAATCTTCAGAATAATAAGTGACTCTATCTTGATTATTTTCATTTGTTCGGCCATCAATTGTGGTAATTGCATGAGCAGAATGCTTTTCTAAAGCTCTAAATTCATATTGCCCATTTATAGACTGAGCTATTGTTGTACCGCCTATTAAGACCATACTAACCAATGTGTAAATTTTATTCATAATTTATTTTAAAAGAATATATGAGGTAAAAATAAGATTATTTTTCAATACAATGCAACACAAAATTATATTGATGTAGTAATCCTAAACAAAAAAAGGGCGATATTTTATATCACCCTTTTATATATTATCATTTAAACTGTTTCTTCAGCATAAGCTTCAATTGGAATACAAGCACAAATTAAGTTTCTGTCGCCATGTGCATCATCAATTCTACGAACAGGCACCCAATATTTTGAATCTTGTAAATAGCCAATTGGATAAACAGCCTCTTTTCTAGTATATGGCAAATCCCACTCGTCTGCACTTGCAAGCATTGCTGTGTGTGGTGCATTTTTTAATAAATTATTGTCGTGACTTAAATCGTGTGTATTGATATTTTCAATCTCTTTTCTGATTGAAATCATAGCAGCAATAAATCGATCTAATTCTGCTTTATCTTCACTTTCAGTTGGTTCAATCATTAAAGTTCCTGCAACGGGGAATGATACCGTTGGTGCATGAAATCCATAGTCAATTAATCGTTTTGCAATATCACCAACTTCAACCCCTGTTTCTTTTTTAAATCCTCTACAATCTGCAATCATTTCGTGTGCAACAGTTCCATTTTCACCTTCAAATAAAATTGGATAGTGTGGTTCTAATTTAGCTTTTAAATAATTGGCATTTAAAATGGCATTTTTAGTTGAATTTGTAAGTCCATCTGCACCTAACATTTTAATATAAGCATAAGAAATACCCAACACCAATGCCGACCCATAAGGTGCAGCAGATACGGCATGAATTGCTTTTTCTCCACCAACACCATCAATATTTACATTTCCTGGTAAAAAGGCTTCTAAATGCTGAGCAACTCCAATTGGCCCAACACCTGGTCCACCACCACCGTGAGGAATAGCAAACGTTTTATGTAAATTTAAGTGACAAACATCAGCGCCAATATTTCCAGGATTTGTTAATCCAACTTGTGCGTTCATATTAGCACCATCCATATAAACTTGACCTCCGTTTTCGTGTATGATTGAAGTAATTTCAATGATTGATTCTTCATAAATTCCATGCGTAGATGGATATGTAATCATTAAACAAGATAAAATATCTTTGTATTGTTCTGCTTTTTCTTTTAAGTCAGACACTAAAACATTTCCTTTTTCGTCTGATTTTACAACCACTACTTTCATTCCAGCCATAACAGCAGATGCAGGATTGGTTCCATGAGCCGAACTTGGAATTAAACATATATTTCTATCTGTATCTCCATTGTCAACATGATATGCTTTAATCACCATTAAACCAGTATATTCTCCAGTAGCACCAGAATTTGGTTGTAATGACATACCGGTGAAACCAGTAATTTCACATAAGTCATTTTCAAGACCTTTAATCAGTTCTGCATAACCTTGAGCCTGATTAATTGGGACAAACGGATGAATGGCATTAAATTCTGGCCAAGACAAAGGAATTAATTCAGCTGCTGCATTCAACTTCATGGTACAAGACCCTAAAGAAATCATTGAGTGAACTAATGATAAATCTTTATTTTCTAATTTTTTAATGTAACGCATCATTTTTGTTTCAGTGTGGTATGTATTAAATACCGGATGCGTTAATATTTTATCTTTTCTATGTAAATCACTTGTTAATGGACATTTTGATTTCATCCATTGATTTTTTTCAACAGTAATCATATCAGAACCAGCCACTTCAACAAACACATTTATTAATGCTTCAATGTCAGCTGTAGTTTTACTTTCATCAGTTGTAAATGACAAAGACGTATCGTCAAAATAGTTTAGGTTAACTTCATTTTCTAGTGCTACACTTTGAACAATTTCAGTATTTATTCCAGTTGGCAATTCAACAGTTACAGTATCAAAAAATTGATTGTGTCTGATTTTAAAACCTAATGGCTCAATTTTTTCAGCAACAAATACAGCTTTTAAATGTGTATCAATGGCAATGTTTTTCATGTTTTGTGGTCCATGATACACAGCATACATTCCTGCCATGATAGCTAATAAAGCTTGAGCCGTACAAATGTTTGACGTAGCTTTGCCTCTTTTAATATGCTGTTCTCTAGTTTGTAATGCCATTCTTAAAGCTCTATTCCCTTCAGCGTCAATTGACACACCGATAATTCTACCAGGAATATTTCTCTTATATTCTTCTTTCGTTGCAAAATAGGCTGCATGTGGTCCACCATAACCTATTGGAACACCAAACCTTTGTGTGTTTCCAAAAACAGCATCTGCCCCCATATCTCCAGGTGCAGTTAATACCACAAGTGATAAAATATCGGCCGCTACGGCTACTTTTGTTTCATTTTCGTGTGCTTTTTCAATAAATGAAGTTAAGTTAGTAACTTTTCCTTCAGCATCAGGATACTGAACAATCACCCCAAAATAATCGGCTGAAAAATCAAAATCTTCTTGCTTACCAACTACTAACTCTATGTCTAAATTTTCAGCATGACCCGTTACCACATCAATTGTTTGTGGAAAACAAGTGTCGGCAATAAAGAATTTTTTTATGTTTGCTTTTTTCTGTGCTCTTGATCTTGAATTATAAAACATAATCATGGCTTCAGCAGCTGCAGACGCTTCATCTAATAATGATGCATTTGCTATTTCCATTTTTGTTAAATCCAATAACATGGTTTGAAAATTTAGCAATGCTTCTAGTCTTCCCTGCGAAATTTCAGCTTGATAAGGTGTGTAAGCAGTGTACCAACCCGGATTTTCAAAAACATTTCTTAGAATTACTGGCGGTGTAATGGTGCCATAATATCCTTTTCCAATAAAAGTATTAAACACTTTATTTTTTGATGCTAAATCTTTAGCGTGATTCAAGTATTCTGCTTCAGTTAGCGCAGGATCTATATTTAATGGGCCGTTTAATCTAATTTTTTCGGGAACTGTTTTGTCAATTAATTCGTCAATTGAAGAAAGATTAATTGCTTTTAACATTTCTTTTTGCTCTTGCTTACTAAGTCCTATGTGTCTATCTGAAAATATCATACTTGTTTTTTTAAAAGGAGAACAAAGATAATGAATTTTACCTATTTTTATTGAGCAAAAGTAAGCTTGAATCTTTTTTCTCACATAATTGCTTATTTTTGTTAAAAATTATTGGATGAAAAAAGCATATTTTACAGTTATTTTAACTTTTATTTTGTCAGTAGGATTTGGTCAAAATTATAAAGATTCTGTGTTGTTGTTAAACGGAAAAGTATATCAATGTAATGTTGTTGGTGTTGAAGGGTTATCGTTGCATTTACAAACACCCAAAAAAGACACTATTGAAGATTTTTATTTAGACAGTTACCGTGTTTATTCTTATATTAAAGATGATAATGAAACTGTTTTGTATCAAAAAAATGAAGAAATAGGTAATTTTTTAGAAGCAGATGAGAGTAAACGCTATGCGATTGGTGCTTATGATGCAAGGCATACTTATAAAACTAGATTTGTGTTTTGGAGTAGTTTTGTAATGAGTTATGGGGTTTCATTGTGGGATTCTTATTTAAGTCCAAAAGCATTTGACCCGATTTTACTGCCAGACTTAAAGGCTGGTTTTTTTGGAAAAAGCCCAACTATGATTCCGTTTGCAGTGCCACTTGTTTTAACGGCAAGTTTTGGTTTACCAAACATTAGAGTAAAAGAAAAATTTATGTTGCACAAACAATATCAAGGTGATAAAATGTATTATACTGGTTTTAATAGTTATTCAAAACAAAAAAGAGCATTTTCTGCTTTAAAAGGGAGTGCTTTAGGCATAGGACTAGGATTAATTAGTTATGCCATTCTAAAAATTAATTAATTATTATAAATCTCATAAAATACGTTGTTTATTCGAACATTTGGATTGCATTAGGTGCTACAAGTTTTACATTAAACTATTATTTTATTTCCAATTCGACTATTAATTATACAGTATTAAGTTTTGTTTTTTGTGCGACTTTATTTACCTATACTTTTCAACGCATAGTTAAAATAAAATTAAACATTAACACCAAAGGTGATCGGATTTTATGGATGAATCAGAATAAATATTTTGTTGGATTACTTTTGCTATGTACGATAGGATTTGGAATTTATTTTGGATTAAAGATTTGGTCAAGTGTTTGGGAATTATTTATAACCACCTCAATTTTATCCTTTTTTTATGTGTGGAAAATTCCAGGATTAAATGGAAAAAATTTACGTGATATTCCCGGTATTAAGATTTATATTATTGCATTTGTGTGGGTATTAATATCGGTGTTATTACCCTATTTATTAGATGAAAATCAAGATTATGGACAAATGTCACAACTTTTTATCGCAGAATTTTGTTTTATGATTGCCATTACTATTCCGTTTGATGTTAGAGACATTAAATTAGATGATTCATCCAAAAAAACAATTCCTCAAATTATTGGTATAAAAAAGTCTATTCGCATTTCGATTTTATTACTAATTGCAAGTCAAATTATTTGGCAACAATTATTGCCCAGTTTTAATTTAGGGATATGGCTAACCACTTTAATAAGTGTGCTTATACTCTTTTATGCTAACACAAAACGTAACGAATTATATTTTTCAGCTATAATTGATGGCTTGTTGCTATTGCAACCTTTTTTGGTTTGGGTGTTAAAATTATAGACGTGTAAAATATTAACAAATTTTAAACTGAGATTTAATTGTTATTCACAATAATAAAATTAGATTTGCGTTACCTACATTACCTAAGCATTTATACCTATGAAAACAAACCAATTAGATTTTAACTTTTTGCAAAGTCAATCTACCCCCCCCCTTATTTTTTTTGCATAAACAATTGTTTTATAGTTGTTTGCGAAATATTTCAAAAATATTTAAGCTTTAACGTTACGTTTCACAGTAAATTAATTCATTTATAATTTGACAGCTACATTATTTCAAACACAAATAATGCTTATTACTTTTGTTATTATCATTATTCAAATTTTAACCTTACCAATTAGCATAGTATCTATTGTAATTTTACCAAAAGACAAATCACGTTTAAGGTATTTAATTTTAACATTAGGTTTTTTAAGTTTTAATTTTTTTGGTAGTTATTTTCCAGACTCAAGCTTAAACCTATCAATGTTGGTACAAAATATTTTTATTTATAGTTCTGGTGTTTTTATGGCTGGATATTTTTTTGTTTTTATTTCAAAAGAATTTAACTTTAATTTTAACCGGATGTTTAATGTGAAAATTTTATTTTTCGGATTAATTATGAGTTTTATTTTGGGTTTTATAAAAAGGGTTGAGCAATCGGGGATTATGTACTAAACTCACCAAGCCCTATTTACATTAAAAATGGGAAGTCTTAATCCTCCCATTTTTTTTATTCGTTAAACTTTGAAACTACATATGCTGGCCAATTTATTTCAAGAACATCTAAATAGCTACACAATCGGATATAGTTTTGAGCGATATGTTCATAAGGCCTGTCAAGCCCAAGTTCTTTGTAGGACTCAAAATCTTCAGAAACTTTCTTCATGAGCCATTTGTTAATTTCAAATCGGCTAATTATGCCATTTACTAACATCCATTTAGCATAGGATACCTGAGGGAATGTATCCGCCCTACTACTCACAAAAAACTCAAGATATATTTCTTTTAATTCGCTCTTGACATCTTCATATAATAACTCCCAAATTGGTTTTATTATTTCTGTCAATTCATTTTCAGAATCATAAGAGCCAAACACTTTTCTCATTTTAGTTAATAACTTCTTACTAATACTAACTTTTTCTTCTCTATCAAGTTTTTCAAATTCTATTGAGAAGAAGTTTGTAAAAAATTCTCTTTGATAGTATTGAGGTGATACGATAATTAGATTGTTATAATACTTCTTCACCAATTCTAAATTAACCTTATTATCAAGGTCGTCATCATAAAATATCTCCAAGAAATAATTGGCATTTTTTATTGCGTTTGGATGGGAAAACTGCAAACCTTTGTCTGTAGTACTTCTAAATTCGTAAAACTGGGGGTATTGCACTACAATGAATTCAAAGATGGCTTTCTTTTCAGATTCGGTCAATGTTGTATAAGATGATGCAATCGTCAGAGATGTACTCGAAGAATCTAAAATCGAGTTTGTAATAAAACTACTTACATTAGTTGTAGCCAAACTCGATGCTTTTTGAATCTTCGGTTTGGCCTGAATTCTTGACAAGTATTTTTTAATAGGTAAGTGAGATGCGTTCCGAATAGATACTTCATGAATAGCTTCAGCCAAATAATCTCCGAACGATAATTTATTCTTGAAAATTAGGTCTACATCTTCACCATGAATCGCCAGTATTCTTTGTCTGCGTCCCTTATGTAAAGCCAGCAATACACTATCGCTTAATTCTGCTCTGGATAAAAACAAACCGATTGTTCCATCAAATTTGTTATCTACCTTACCCATAAATGCATAGAGCTCGGAAGCAGCAATGCCAGATTCAACCCACTTAACCTCAAGTAGAATAACTCTGTTATCCACTTTGATAGCACCATCAATTTGTTCATACACTCCTTTGTTTATTCTGTAAGAACGATGTGACAAAATTCCTTCATCTTCCAATATATCATTAATCAGTTTTTCGAATTCTTCCCCTCTCTTCTTAGCGGCACCCCATTTTAATGTCTTACCTGAACTGTTAAGAGAGTTAAACTTGTCTACATATTTTTTATTCATAGAATACAAAAGTAATCAATGCATAATTAATCTCTTATTAACTCCTGTAAGAATATTGACTTTTCGAATTCATTAGTGCTTTATACGAAACGACAGTATCCATAGTTGCTCCAATTATCTTATCAAAGGTTTCAGCTATAGAAAGCCCTCTGTTGTTGTATTTGAATACGAACTCATAAAGGTATCTATCAGTATGTTCCCATGAAAAATGAATGTATGTACCATTTTCCATTTTTTTGAAATGGTTCCATGCGTTCTCTATTCGGTTTGTTGTAAAACATTCTATCCCAAAATTATTCTTTAATTCATATGCATACTTAATAGGCTTATGTTTTTCATTTTTCTTTTTTGTATGCTGTACCTTAAAGTGTTTTTTTACTATATTACTTGCTTCATCATAAATATCTGTACCGTCAGTCATTAGAATTGTACTGCGGGTAAGAAACTTTTCTAAGAGCGGAGTTATAGTGGGTTTACATATATCCTTCTTTTCACGACCAACTTTTGCAAGTCGAATTTTCCCATATTTAGTTATCTTTTTAATAATTTTGCCCTTCTTGTTTTTGACCTCTTCAGTTTCATCAACTTGTAGAAAGCCCACAATATTTTTTCTATAATGTACCTTTTTGTATTCTGACTCTCTAAAGTCAACACTTTTCGCAACACGCTTTCTGTATTCGCTTAATCCTTTTAGTCGCTCATCAAGTTCGTTTTCTACCTTTTCTACCTTATAGTCTGGAAATTTTTCATTCCATTTCGCTTCCTTTTTTTTACGACTTTTATATTCTTCTTTCGTTTCCAACCCCCATCTTATTCTTTGCTTCTGAGCTTCATAAACTCTATATCGCAATTTATTGTCCCTGTTTAGTCTTGCTCCACAATAGACTTCGTCAGCCTCTACAATACCATTAATTTTTCCTTCATTCTCAAACTTCATAGTTTCACGAATTTTATGAAGCATTGTCCAAGCTGTTTTATAAGAAACACCTAAATCTCTTTGTGCCTTGCATGCGGAATAACCATTATTTATGGTCTCCGTTGACAAATTGTAAATCGCTAAGAACCAAATCCTTAAAGGTAGTTTTGAATTTTGGAACAGTGTGTTCTTTCGAATAGACATGTGCTTATTACATTCTGAACACTTAAATAATTGCCTACTCTTTATATAATAGACACGTTCTTTGGAACTGCAATTGGAGCAACTTGGTTTACCTCCCCATTTTAATTGTATTAAATATTCTACACACGCATCTTCACTCCCTAACTTCTGGAAAAGTTCAGCTTGCGAATTTATTTTTAAAATTTCCTCCATAGATGCCGTAGCACCATCCAGGAGGTCTATATAAATTATATGCGTGTTGCAATTTCATATTCATATAACGACCAGAAATCAAAAAGTTGCAATTTGCTCTGTATCCTTTTGAAAATAGGTAACACAGTGATTTTTTTAAATTTCCTCAATAATATACACACAATTAAATTGTGAATATTTTAATTATTACTACATTTAAGAACTAATTTTCTCAAGCATGAATAAAATTAAAATTGTACTAAAGGAACAGGGTCGTATGCAATCATATTTAGCGGATAAGCTTGATAAGAGTGCTAACACAATTAGCCTATGGTGCAGAAACGTTGTTCAACCTTCTATCTGGGACCTTTATAAGGTTGCAGATTTGTTAGACTGCGAGATAGATGAATTATTAGTAAAAAAAGATGACCTAAAAAATAATTAATGAATACGCAACAAGATAATGCAGCAAGTTCCTTGTTAGGGATGACATTAGCCAATGACTGGAAAGTAATAAAAAAAGTTGAGCCTAAAGAAAATTCCACAGGTGGCTTTTTCAGCGTATGTTATATTGTTAACAATGGTGGTAAAGATGCTTTTCTTAAGGCACTGAATTTTCAAGCTTTTTTTCAATTGTTTCAAGGACGTTCAATTGTTGAAATTCTAACAGAGCAAACTAATGCCTTTAAATATGAAAGAGATTTACTTTTAAGATGCAAAAATCGTGGACTTTCAAAGGTTTCCATGGTGTTGGATGAAGGAGAAGCATATCTTGAAAATTTCACCATTTCAAATGTTCCATATTTGATTTTCGAAATGGCAGATGGAGACGTTAGGTCACATATGAATTTTAGTAAAGATGTTGAGATTGCATGGAAATTACAATCCTTACATAATG
>Ga0316206_1000848_pt1 | contig 33293 bp, 30 predicted proteins | sample 6monthpyrite_MG_FD_204942 | JGI IMG/M metagenome (GOLD analysis project Ga0316206, IMG submission 204942) | Microbial mat bacterial communities from mineral coupon in-situ incubated in ocean water Damariscotta River, Maine, United States -... | ecosystem: Environmental > Aquatic > Marine >... | reverse complement strand
CCCTCTTTTCCAAAGAGGGGAGTCTATGGTCTCTCTCCCGGAATAAAGAGGTGTCTATTGTCGCTCTCTTAGAAAAGATGAGTCTATTGCCTCCCCCTTTGAAAAACGGGAGTACAAATAATGTAATGAAAGTTCAAAATTACTCTATTAATAAATCATGCTACTGAGGGGGATTTAAAAAATCAGTATTTAATTAATAAAAAACAGTGTAAAAAAACCAAAAGTCAAAACTTCCTACTCTCCATTGTAAATGAGAATTGAAACTAAATCAGAGCAACATGTCTTCAGTAATAGCATGAAACATGCCCGCCGATTTAATCAGTGAATTAGCGGTTAACTGTGGCACCCCATAAACTTCAGTATGCACGCCATAATCCTGGCTGACTTTATCCAGCAATAAATCAAAATCCCCGTCGCCAGAAAGTAAAATAATGCTGTCGACCGATGTTGCCGAGTCTAAAATATCAATGGTAATGCCCACATCCCAGTCGCCTTTTGCCGAGCCATCGCTGCGTTGAATAAAGGGTTTTAGTTTTACATTAAACCCAATATGTCTAAGTGCGTCCTGAAATTTTATTTGCTTGTCATCGCCGCGGTGAGTGGCATAGGCGATTGCGCTAACAATTTCACCCTGTGTGCTTATATTGCTCCAGAATTTTCGATAATTAAATGCACGCCCGTAGGTATCACGGGTGGTGTAATAAATGTTTTGCACATCAACAAACAGGGCGATTTTTTTCATGTTGAAAGGTATTTATTCAACAGGAGGCCGGGGTTGCTCTGTTATGAGTAAATTTAAATTCTTGATAGTGATATTCGTTTCATCGTCAATTTGGCTTTTGCTCGGGTCAATGAAAACTTTTGAGGGAAAGCCCAGGTACCTGTCATGGTCGATAAAAATTTTATCGGCATGATTTTGTAGCGTGTTAGTAATGTGATCAATAAGCTGGTTGATGGTTTTGTATTTTTGAAGCTGCTCTTTATCGGCGTATGTTTTTCCGCTATCCAGATCCTGTACTTTTAACACGCTGTCATTAAAGACAAAGACTTTAGCTCTTTTGGCTATGTCGCAAAAACATTTGTTTTCAATCGTGTAAACATAGCTTGTAATATTATTTTTCTTCCAGGTTTCCTGTGCGTTGATGCCGGTAGAAATATTTTGATAATCAACAGGTTTTATCTGATAGTTGTTTAAACGCTCATCTGCAAAAGCTGAGGGCGCGTAAGCGATGATGATAAGGATAAATAAACGAAGTTTAAGTGCTGTCATATTATTCTGCTTTAAGATGCTTAATTGGCGGTTGTATAAAAATGCATAGTTATCGCTAGTGATGCTCAGACCTGATCAGCTATTCTATACCTTAATTTAGTTATCGGCTATTTAAGTTTTTTACAGACTTGATCAGGGTGTTACTGGTTTATTCATCGCTTATATTCATGGCTTATTCCTGATTTAGGTCTGGTTAAGTAGGTCCATTATATACTGTCGATCAAAGCCCCATGTTTCCGGTGACTCAATGCTCTCAATGCTTTCATTAGAATGACTAAGGTCAATTATTTTTGTGGGGATGGGGGCGTTACTGGAGCATGAAAAAAAGATTTTTATTTTGGGTTTGAGCAAGGTTTTACTGGACTGATCGGTAACGATGCCCAGGCGGCCAGATTTTAGTTTAAGTAAAGTGGCACTGGGGTAAATGCCAATGGTTTTTACAAAGGCTTTAAATACATCGCCATCAAAATGTCCGTCCTGCCACTCGGCCATTTTCTTTAAAGATTCCGCTGGCTCCCAGCCTTTTTTATAGCTGCGATCAGAGGTGATAGCATCATAAACATCGCAAACTGCACCCATACGGGCTACCAGTGAAATGTTTTTTGCAGATAGCTTATCCGGGTAGCCGTGACCATCAACTCTCTCGTGGTGATGCAGGCAAACGTCAAGCGAAATTTCATCGGCGACATTGTTCTCCTTTAACATTTCCCAGCCACGTCGGGGGTGAGATTTTACCCGTTCGAATTCTTCGTCGGTGAGCTTACCCGGCTTGTTTAAAATATCTTCCGGAATCGCCATTTTGCCCACATCGTGTAAAAGTCCCGCCATACCCAGCGCGTGAATATCCCCGCTGTAGTTTAACTGTTTGCCCAAAGCAATCATGAGTGCGCATACCGCTACGGAATGCAGATAGGTGTAATCATCCTTGTTTTTCATGCGGGTGATGCAAATCATTGCCGCCGGGTTACGGGTTACGGATTCTGAAATTTCATCAACCAGCGGGCTGATCTCGGTGATTGATATGGTGTTACCCATGCGAGCCTCTTTAAACATATCAATGGTGGCCTGTTTGGCTTCGTCGAGAATTTTTTGCGCGACCTGTATTTCTTCGGCAAACGGGATGGTTTGAGGTCTGTCTTTTTGTAAGTCCTGTTTGATTTTTTCTGGTGTAGCTTCTTCCTGTGTAATGGTGCCTGCTTGACTTTTTAAATCGTCTCCTCTGGATGTATCAATCCACAGGTGGGTTACTTCAGAATTTTTAATAGTGTTTAAATCTTTAGCGGTTTGAAGTTTGAAAGAGGTCTTCCAGAAAGGGTGTTTAAGCCAGTTGCCATCGAACTTGTCTATGTACATGCCGGTACGCAGGTCTGAAACGGATATCTTTTTAAGCATTATTCGGGGGTCTTGTTATAAGGTTAACTAACAGGAGTTTAGTTAACTAATCTGAAAAATGCGTGATTTTAATGGTATGAGATTCAGTCGGGTAAAAAACCGGATTGGATCTGCTGATAGCCTGACAGGTTGAAGGCTTCGCAGGATTAAGGCCCGGCAGGTTTAAGGCCCAACAGGCTTAATGTTGGAAGCTACTGCTTTTCTGCACAGGCAATACATAGCGCTGCATAAGGAACCACTTGCAGTCTCTGCTGCTTGATCTGCTCACCGCATTCGACGCAGATGCCATAGGTTCCGTCTTCGATTCGAAGCAGGGCTTTATCTATCTGCATAACGCTGGCTTTCGCTTCGTCATTCAGTGAATTGAGAACCTCATCGTTCTCAAGCTGGGTGGCCTGTTCGGCAAAGTCCTTTTCAATTTCAATTTCTTCGTGGTGCAGGTCCTTGCTGATGGCCTCTACGCGATGGGTTAAATCATCGCGTAGAGCCGTCAGTTGAGATTTGTATTTTGAGGAATCAGTCATATTAACACCTTATTAAGCGCTTTTAATCATACCGAGTAATTCGTCTTTTAGCTGCAGACGTTGTTTTTTCAACTGCTCTGAAAAGCTGTCTTCAGGTGTTTCAATGCCTTCTTCTATGCGCCTGATCTGGTGATCCAGATCGTGGTATTTTTCAAATAGCTTTTCAAAACGTTTGTTGCTTAATTTGAGGCTGTGAATCTGGTCTTTGTACTCGGGGAGTTCGTGAATTAAATCGTGCTTTTCGCCTAACATACTTATCTCCGTTTGAAACAGGGGTTCGCAGATCAAATCTGATTATTTCAGGCAAGCCAGCATGCCCTGACACCTGCCTTGTTAATCAAATATCTTATAACTGCAGGTTAGCTTATATGCAGCTCGTTTTATTGATGTCAAGCAAAGACAGGTACAAAAAATCGTAACTAAGTCGGGACGAAATCAGGCCAGAAAAAATCAGACCAGGGCAATGCTGGCATTGAGGTTTAACCAGTTCTTTTTCTGTTGCTGAAAATTTTGTTTCATGGTTTCTGCTTTTAATTTTAATGCATCCAGATCACAGCTTTCAATCATGGAATTCTTACGGGCCTCCATCCATTGCTTTCTTGCTCTGGCAAAGGCATTAATATTTGCAATTAGCATTTCATATTCTTCATGCAAGCGCTGACTAAGGGCTTCAGAGTGAAAGCGTTTCGAGAGCTTTTTGGATGTGTTTTTAAGCAACATTTGCGCACGCTCAGTTTCAATGTATTCTAGCGGAGTGCGGTATAAGTTTTTTGCCAGACCGAATAGGCTCAGGCTGCGGATTAACCATTTGGTCGGGTCATACTGCCACCAGCGAATGGCATTACGGTAATCGCGCTGAAAGCTGTGGTGGTAGTTGTGGTAGCCCTCGCCAAAGGTCAACAGGGCAATAACCGGATTGTCTCTGGATGAGTTTTTATCCGAATAGGGCTGACTGCCCCAGATATGTGCCAGTGAGTTTATGAAAAATGTCAGGTGATGCGAAATAAATAGCCGCGCGACACCCGCCAGCAGCATCATGCCAATCAGGTCACCGTGCCACAGGCCCAGTAAAATCGGCGCGCCAAAATTAAGCCCCAATACTAAAGATAAATAGTGTTTGTGCTGAAACATCACAATTGGATCTTTTTTTAAGTCTTTGCAGTTTTCGTAATTCTTATACGGGTTTAAATTGTACTCGCGAATCATCCAGCCCATATGGGAATACCAGAAACCGCGCCCGGCTGAATAGGGGTCGCGATCGTTGTTATCGACATGGTTATGGTGAATGCGGTGATCAGATGACCAGTGCAGAATGGTGTTTTGAACCGCATAGGTTCCGCCAATCGCAAAAAACAGGCGCACTAACCAGTGAGCTTCATAGGCTCGGTGCGACCACAAACGGTGGTAGCCCGCGGTAATGGAAATTTCACAGAAGACAACGCCGATAACCATGGCCGCAATTTGCCAGGCATCAAAGCCATGAGTTAAGGCATAATAGGGCACGGCAAACAGGGTAAGCACCGCGCTAATGCTGAAAACGCTGATGGCTAGCCAGTTCAGGCTGGACTGCTGTTCGGCCGGTGAACGGTTGGGTGAATTTTCTGGGGCAACTTTTCCAAGGATTATTTTTTCAGGGATTATTTTCTCAGGCGACGATTTTCTAGACATTATATTTCCGGTGCTGCGCGTTATTGCGTACAAGTGTACGCTGAATTCGTTTTTAAGTATAGACTATATCTATAAAAAAGCACTAAACAGCGTTACAATTGTTAGTCTAATGGTTGATTTATGATAAAGACTTAATGATTAAGGGACACATGTGAGCGGTAACCGGGCGCAACAAAAAGAAAAAACACGTCGTATGATTATAGACGCTGCATTCCGACTTTTAAGTCAGGAACGCAGTTATTCCAGCCTGAGCCTGCGGGAAGTGACCCGTGAGGCGGGAATTGCCCCTACCTCATTTTATCGGCACTTTGAAGATATGGAAGAGCTGGGTTTAACCCTGGTGGATGAAGGCGGTGTCGCGTTGCGCCAGTTGATGCGCAAGGCCCGTCAGCGTATTCGCGACCATGGGCTGGTGATTAATACCTCGGTTGAAACCTTTATGGAGTTCATTCAGAACAGCCCCCATGTGTTCCGGCTTTTGCTGCGGGAGCGCTCCGGCACATCCCTGGCATTTCGTAAAGCGGTGTCCCGCGAGCTGCAATATTTTGTGGTGGAACTGGCGGACTATATTCAGCACACCCAGAGCTATCCGGCGGAAGCCGCAAAAATGCAGGCCGAGGCGATGGTGGTGCTGGTGTTCAATGCGGGTGCGGAGGCACTGGATAGCAATGTGGCAGAACGTAAACTGCTTACGCTAAAAGCCATTGCACAGTTGCGGTTTGTGGTCAAGGGGGCGGAAGAGTTGTTGCGGTAATTTTTTATTAGACGCCCAAATCTAAAATCGCGATTGGCTGTGTTGTTTGACTCACGGTATTTAAGACGCGAAAAATTTTAAAAATATAAAGCTAAACCCGACATATAGCCATCAAATTATTCTAGCTTTTTCAATCCGTTGTCCCCTGGTTCAAATTTATAGAGATGTTAATTCTAAAAGATATTTTGTGAAAAAATGAATGGAAATTATTGCAGTATAATTTTTCATTGTTTTTGAGGTTTTTTTGTGTTGTTAAATAACGGCTTTTCTGAGTGCGGTATTCTATATGTAAATTAACTGGCCTAAAGCTGTTACAAGTGAGTATCAGTAAATAAACAGCAGCCGGAAACTGTGATTTTATTGTGAAATAAAAAAATCTGCTTGATAACAATTTAATATACATGCACACTTAAATATTAAGGGCTTTAATTTGTTTATCGTTCTGTTTGTGTGTTTTGCCCTTTATCTCTAAATTTGCTAGAGGGATAGAACAATTTTTTATAATAATAAATATTAGTTCATGGAGTAATTTAGTGAAAAATATTCTTTTCTTAATAGCAGCTGCGCTGCTAACTGGCTGTGTAACCCCACCTCAAAAACCTATTGAAATGGATCAAAACTTTCTTCAGAAAGGATCTAAAAAAGTAGGCGTTATGTTAACTCAAATGCCGATACCCGATGTTTATTTGCCGGGTGCTAACTGCCTGTTATGTCTTGCTGCGGCTGAAGTTGCTGTCTCCGACCTAAGCACTCATGTTGAAACCCTGGCACCAGATGACTTTAAACTGGTTGAAAGTGAATTGGTTAAACAGTTGAAAGCTAAAGGGGTTGATGTAATAGCTATTAATGAAGTTTTAGATACAGAGAGTCTGCCTGAATTTAGCTCTGAGGTGGAAGGCTTTGCCAGGCTCGATTATCGAGGTTTTGGAAGCAAGTATAAAATTTCGCATTTATTAGTTATTGATGTTAATGCGATTGGAATGATACGAAATTATGCCAGCTATATTCCAGTTGACGACCCGAGGGCTCTTGTTAAGGGAGTGAGCTATCTGGTAGATCTTAAAAACAATAGATATAAGTGGTATAAGCACATTAAGGTAAATAAAAGTGCCAAGGGAGAGTGGGATGAGCCACCCAATTTTCCAGCTTTAACGAATGCCTATTACCAGGCAATCGAAATGGGTCGTGAAATGATCCTGTCTGAGTTTTAAGTCCTTTTTAATTGAAAACACCACCAAAGAGACAGATGATATCTGTCTCTTTGGTGGTCTCTAATTTTATTTTCTAATTTGTCATAAGTATTATAATAATGAAATTTTTTGTCTGCATAATTCTCCTCTCGTTTGTGTCTGCCTGTAATGTCCAGCGGGAAAATACATTTATAAGAAGTAGTACTGAAAAAGTAACAATACATCCGCATCAAGTTTTGCATATTAAAACTGATTTTCACAAAGATGTCGTTTTTCAGGGGCAATATAATTTTGATGATATAGATCTGAAAACCGATCCTGTTCTCTATCCTGGCGACTCAGCCGCTGTTTTTTTTGCGGCAATTATAACTCATGCTTATACCGCGGATGCTATAAAAAGCGGCGCCATGAGTCAGGTGCAGGAAAAGGCAAATATGGTATTAATACCTTATAAAAGTCATCTGCAAAAATTTGAAAATGATGAACTCATTTCCTGCGTGATTAATAACGTTAATAATAAGTATGATTTTCAAATTACCAAATTTCAGAATAAAACGACGTCCACTGGCTGGTTGTTAAAAAGTGAACCTGTGTTTTATATGACGCAGGATCAAAGAGAGTTGATTTTAAAGCACGTGATGTACGTTTATCGTATGTCAGCACCAGAGGTTGTGGTGCATAAAAATATAATTGAAGTCGCATCGGCTAGGACAGATGAAAGCAGTCCGTTAAATTACTGGGTGTATAAAAATAATTTACCGGCAATTAGTAGTGAGCTGTATGCGAAATCGATTAAGTTGTTCATCGACGACATGGTCTCTTCTAATGGTGCGCATTTAAATAACCCGCAGAAAACCTTTCGTTATACCCAGGGTGGCGTAAAAATGTTTGAACGTGGAACGTTAATTAAAGATGAGTGTGGGCAAACGACTATGCGTACTTTAAGGGGCTGGATTAAATCCTTTCCATCGAAGAATCTGGAATCGACGGTACTTGCAGGCGAATGTGCAAGGCAGTCATATGTTGATCGTCAGGTGTTAGTGGATATTTCAAAATAAATCTATTGAAATTGAAACGCAATAGTATGATATGCCTGGTTAATTCTAATCTGGTTTGTAATTAAGTCTCGAATTTGGTTTACTATTTAATCTCCAGTCGAGTCTCCAGTCTATTCCCCTGGATTTAAAGTACCCCATCTTAAAGTGTTTAATAAAAACAAAAGGTACGGCTTTATTGCTTAGGTTTTGGCTACGGTTTTGGGTATGACATTTAACTAAAAAATAAAATCAAAACCGGCATAAAAACCATCCAGCTTTATGCCGGGGCTATCCAGTGTTCGGTAACCGGCTCTGAATGCCAATTTGCGATAGGTGTAAAGTGCCGATATATCCAGTTCGGTAATGTTGCTGCCATCTGCATCAAATACAGAAGGCCTGATTTCAAAGCCTATATGCCTGCCATTGTGAAATAGTACGGGTAAAGATAAAACCAGGCCCTCAAATGATTCTGTCACTTTCATTCTGGCATAACCCAGGCCTAAATTTATGCCGATGTTATTCCCAAAAGACATGCGATGAAAATACTGAAGCTGGCTGTATTTTAGTTTTTCATCGGCACTATCATCTTTATAGGTAGTGCTGCGTACTTCGAAACCATTGGGGCCCTTTCCTATTTCCATTTTCAGGTCCAAAGCATTAATTTTTTCGCTAACATACTGGGTGTTAATGTTTAGTCGATAAAATGGAATCAATATTTCGCCGTGTTTTCTCTCTGATATTCCGGGTTGATTGGGCTTGCCATCAATGCGCTGATGACTGGTGTCTGCACCAATTGAAATGTCTTTTTCAACACTTTCAAGCATGTCCTCAAAGATGCCTCCGAGTAAAGCATCAAAAAAAGAATCATGATTACTGGACCCGCAGTCGTAACAGTTATTATGGTGCTGAGTAGTGCGAGACAGAGACGACTGGCTTTCAATAATATCTTTTTCAAAATCACTCAGTTTAGCGGCGTTAATATCTATAGTAAAAATAAACAGAAGAGGCGCCGTGATCCTTGTTATAAGTCTGATCCATGATTCCAATTAATTTTCCTTTAATGAGGTTTTCTTACAGTGTTCAGGCTTTATACCGTAAATTAATTTATATTACTAATTAATTGCAACCAGTGGACATGCTGATAACGGGCCAAATAATCGGGCATTTGTACGCCTTGGGCTTTTCCTCCGGATAGTGGTAAAATCGCTGGTTCCCTTGCAATAAAAACACAAGTTACATGGCACGTAAACTCTATATCAAAACTTTCGGCTGTCAGATGAATGAATACGATTCGGCCAAAATGCACGATGTGCTGGCGGATTCGGAAGAAATTATTGAAGTCGATACTCCGGAAGAAGCGGATATTCTGCTGTTAAATACCTGCTCTATCCGAGAAAAAGCCCAGGAAAAAGTTTTTTCACTGCTCGGCAAGTGGAAGCACTGGAAGCAGGATAACCCGAATCTGGTGATCGGTGTGGGTGGCTGTGTGGCATCCCAGGAAGGCGCAGCGATCCGCAAACGTGCGCCCCATGTGGATATGGTGTTCGGTCCGCAAACCCTGCATCGCCTGCCGGAAATGGTAAAGGGAGTCGATATCAACCATAAACCCGTGGTGGATATTTCGTTCCCCGAAATTGAAAAGTTCGATAATCTGCCCGCGCCAAAATCCGATGGCCCCAGTGCTTTTGTTTCGATAATGGAAGGCTGTAGCAAATACTGCACCTTCTGTGTGGTGCCCTATACCCGGGGCGAAGAAATATCCCGACCGTTTGACGATGTGCTTGCCGAAGTGGTGCAGCTAGCGCGTCAGGGTGTGCGGGAAATTAACCTGCTCGGGCAGAATGTGAATGCCTATCTGGGTGAAATGCACGATGGGGTGATGGCGGATCTAGCGCTGTTGATTAATTATGTTGCGGCGGTGGAAGGCATCGATCGTATTCGCTTCACCACTTCTCATCCAGTGGAGTTTTCTGATTCACTCATTCAGGCTTTTGCGGAAGTACCCGAGCTGGTGACCTTTGTTCACCTGCCGGTGCAAAGTGGATCCGACCGGGTGCTGGCGGCCATGAAACGCGGTCACATGGCGATAGAATATAAATCTAAAATTCGTAAATTACGCGAAGTGCGTCCGGGTTTAACCGTGTCTTCAGATTTTATTATTGGCTTTCCGGGTGAAACCGATGCTGATTTTGAACAGACCCTGCAGCTGATAGAAGATATTGGTTTTGATCATTCCTACAGTTTTGTTTATTCCGCACGCCCCGGCACACCCGCCGCATCATTAGAAGATAATGTGCCCATGGAAACCAAAAAAGCTCGCCTGGCAATTTTGCAAAAACGCATTAATGAAATGGCGATGGAAGTTTCGAAGTCAATGGAAGGTACCGTGCAAACTATTTTAGTGGAGCGCCCCTCAAAGAAAGATTCGAAACAGATGGCGGGTCGCACGGAAAATAATCGCATTGTAAATTTTGATGGTGCAGAGCGATTAATTGGTCACTTTGTCGATGTTAGAATTAAGCAGGGCCTGGCGAATTCTTTGCAGGGTGAATTTATTGAAATTTCTGGAATTGATCGCGCCCGCCTTGCTGTTTAATGGCTGTCTGAATTCAACACTAATAGATACTATAATAAAATTATGACAGAAAGTCTGGATATAGAATTCAACCCCGCAGATAACCAACGACTGGCGACTTTGTGCGGCCCGACGAATGCCCATTTACAACAAATTGAAACTCGACTGGGTGTTGAGATAAATAATCGCAATCATCATTTTCAAATTATTGGTGATATAGGTAATGTAAAAATTGCCGGTGATATTCTCAAAGATTTATACGCTGCCACTAAAGATCAGGCGCTCACTGCAAACGATGTTCACTTGCAGATGCAGGAGTCTGGTTTGCAGCAGATGGGTGAAGATCTAGAGCTTGATGCCAGTCAATGGAGTTTGCGTTTACGAAAAGAAGTTATTAAAGGGCGCGGACCGAATCAGGTTTCATATTTAAAAAGTATTCAATCTCATGATTTAAGTTTTGGCATTGGTCCGGCGGGTACCGGTAAAACCTATCTGGCGGTTGCCTGTGCAGTGGCTGCTTTAGAAGAAGAAAGTGTGCGGCGTTTATTGCTGGTGCGTCCGGCGGTGGAAGCGGGTGAGCGGCTGGGCTTTTTACCCGGTGATCTGGCACAAAAAATAGATCCGTATTTACGGCCCATGTACGACGCACTTTATGAAATGATGGGCTTCGAGCGGGTTGCAAAATTAATTGAACGTAACATTATAGAAATTGCGCCACTGGCGTATATGCGCGGACGCACATTAAATGATGCATTTATTATTTTAGATGAAGCGCAAAACACCACCCGCGAACAGATGAAAATGTTTTTAACACGTATTGGTTTTGGTTCTACCGCGGTCATCACTGGTGATATTACCCAGATAGATTTGCCCCGTGGCACCTATTCCGGTTTACGTCATGCAATTGATGTGCTCAAAGATATTGATGATATTTCCATGACGTTTTTTCAGCCCCGCGATGTGGTGCGCCACCCGATGGTGAAACGTATTGTTAAAGCTTATGATGCGCACGAGGCAAAAAATCTGGATGATACCAATACCGATAAATATAAACGGGGCACGAATCACTAATGTCTGTAAAGTTAGATATACAAATCGCCGATGATTTATCGGAATCAATAGAAGAACCTCCGCCGAGTAGTTTGTTGCAAGAATGGGCGCAGGCTGCCTGGCAGGGAAATGAAGTCACTGAATCACTAGTTAGTTTGCGCATTGTTAGTGCCGCAGAAAGTCAGCAACTGAATAACGATTACCGCGCCAAAAACAAACCCACTAATGTCTTATCTTTTCCAATGCAAATGGATGAAGCGTTTTCGATGCCTGAAATTATGCCTGAAATTATATTGGGCGATTTAGCCATCTGTGCAGAAGTGGTTGCGAGTGAAGCGCAGCAACAGCAAAAACCTTTGCTTTCTCACTGGGCGCACATGATGGTGCATGGCATGCTGCACCTGCAGGGTTTTGATCATATTGAAGAGACGCAAGCTGAACAAATGGAAGCTCTTGAAAGTCAAATTATGCAGCAACTTGGTTTTGCAGATCCTTATTTAATTACCTCAAGCAACACAGAACACGCGTTAATGACGGAACAAAAATCATGAATGACTCATTAAATAAATCAAAGCTAAGTCTAGTTGAGAAACTCAGCCGAATTTTTCTGGAAACACCGCAAAATAATCAGGAGCTAAGTGAAGTATTACAGGCCTCTGAAAAATGCGGCCTGCTAGATATGGATGCCCTGAATATGATAGAAGGGGTGTTGCAGGTTGCTGAGATTCAGGTGCGGGATATTATGATTCCCCGCTCGCATATGATTATTATTCAAGAAGATACACCTTATGAAAATATGCTGCCGGTGGTGAATGAGTCCGGGCACTCGCGTTTTCCTGTTATTGGTGAAAACCGTGATGAAATCGAGGGCGTACTACTAGCAAAAGATCTGCTGCGTTATGTGGATGAAGAAGCGCGTGAAAGTTTTGATATAAAAGATGTTTTGCGCAAGGCTGTATTTGTGCCGGAAAGCAAACGCCTGAATGTTTTATTAAAAGAGTTCAGAGCCAGCAGAAACCACATGGCAATGGTTGTAGATGAATATGGTGGTGTTGCAGGGCTGGTCACTATTGAAGATGTGCTGGAACAGATTGTAGGTGAAATTGATGACGAGCATGATATTGAAGATGTAGGAAATATTCGTCGCATGGGGGTTAATCGTTACTCGGTTAAGGCCTTAACGCCTATTGAAGAGTTCAATGCATTTTTTGAATCTGAATTTAATGAAGAAGAGTCTGATACATTGGCGGGCATGTTAATGAAGCATCTGGGGCATATGCCAAAACGAGGTGAAGCGATAACCATAAAAAATTATTTATTTAAAATAATGAGTGCGGATAGTCGTCGCATAAAGCACGTTCAGTTGACTATATTGCCAGTAGTTGATCCACAAGAATAAAACGCAATTTTTTATTTACTTCAATGGTCTCTATAAATTAAAGGCAGGATATCGTTTTGGGTTCCTTGTTGTCATATAACTTAGCGTTGTTTACTGTTTTTTCGGAATAGCGGGTGCTGACTTCTCTGTATGTGGAGCATACTAATAGGACTGAATATGGGCCGAATATAGAGCAGTGATGAAATCCGCGAGTTTAAAAATAAATTGATGTTAAAAGTAGATATTGAAAAATTAACGGAATAACAGTAAATGATAGAATTAAAAAAAAATCCATTTTATATATTGGATATTATAGTACTTGGCTGCGGTCTATTGTTGCCATTAAGTTTTGCTCCCTTTGATTTTTTCTGGTTACAGTTTCCCCTTATTGCATTTGTCTTTTATGCCTGTCTAGAACAAAAAAATACTGTTGCTTTCAGGCGAGGTTTTTTATTTGGTTTAGGCTGGTTCAGTCACGGCATCTACTGGCTATTTTATAGTTTACATTTTCACGGAGGAATGCCGGTGCCGGTGGCCGTAATCACCATCGTGCTATTGTCCGCCTATATGGCATTGTTTCCAGCACTGGCATTTTATTTAACCAACCGGTTTATCAAAACATCAAAACTAAATATGCTGGTATTCATTTACCCTATCAGCTGGATGTTATTTGACTGGCTACGTGGTTATTTTTTAACCGGATTCCCATGGGTGCAAATTGGCATTGCGCATATTGATACTTATCTTGCAGGTTATGCACCACTGATTGGTGGACTGGGTGTGGGCTTTGTGGTTACGGTGATTTCAGGTTTGTTGCTGGCAAGCCTATTAAGGTTAAATTTAAAAATAACACTGCCCGTGATTGTTGTGATTTATGTGACGGGATTTTTATTAAGTTTAATTAACTGGACCGATGCTGTGGACGAGCCGATTAAAGTTAGTATGATTCAGGGTAATATTCCACAATCTGAAAAATGGAAAAAACAGAATTATCGGCCAACGCTACAAATGTATCGTGAGTTAACCCAGCAGCACTGGGACAGCGATTTAATTATCTGGCCGGAAACCGCGGTTCCCGGATATAAAAGCAGGGTGCCCTATTATCTTGAGCAGTTGGCAAAAGAAGCAGAGGCGACAGATACAGATGTGATGTTAGGTTTGTTTACTCAGGATGCTCAAAAAAAACGTTACTATAATTCCATGATAACCCTCGATGATCAAATTTATTTAAAACGACATTTAGTTCCACTTGGCGAGTATTTTCCACTGCGTCCACTGCTAGGTTTTTTTGCACAATGGGTAAATATCCCTATGTCAGATATTGATAGTGGCAAAGATGAGCAACCATTAATCAAGGCTGCCGGACAAAAAATTGGCTTAAGTATCTGTTTTGAAGATGCATTTGACAGAAGTGTATTGCTGGATTTGCCCGAGGCAACCTTACTGGTGAATGTCAGTAATGATGCCTGGTTTGAAGATTCTTCCCAACCCTGGCAACATCATCAGATTGCCAGAATGCGCGCGCTGGAAACTGGTCGGGTTTTATTGAGAGTAACTAATACGGGTGTTTCATCAGTTATTGATCGCAATGGCGATGTATTACAGCAGGCACCACAGTTTGAACGCCATGTTATTACGGCAAATGTGCAGGCCTATAAAGGTGCGACGCCGTATGTATTGTGGGCGAATTACCTGTTAATTATTTCCGGTATGATTGTCATTATCTTCTTCTATCGAAACAATGAATAAGAATAGTTAAATGAAAATATGGCAACAGTTTCAGGGTTTAAGTAAAGCTAAACGCAGATTAGCTTATGCGATTTTTAGTTTGTTCGTATATGCACTTGTTGGTTTTTTTCTAATGCCGGCGATAGTGCAACCATTGATTATTGATACCTTGACGGAGAAACTCGATAGAAAAACTACGCTGAAATCAGTACAGATAAATCCGTTTTTTCTTTCGCTTACCTTGCATGAATTATCGGTGGAAGGCAAACATGCAACTCAGCTAATTGGTTTTGAAAAGCTAGTTATCAATTTTCAGCCCACGTCGTTATTTAAGCAGGTTGTAGCCTTTGATGAAATTAGTGTTTTTCGGCCGGATATTAAGGTGATTAAGCTGGCCTCGGGACAGTTTAATTATGATGATTTAATTAAACCGCTGGTGCAGGATGAAAATGTCGATAAAGAGACAAAGTCGACAAATGATGAGAGCTGGCCCCTGGCAATAGATAAATTTCGGTATGTTGAAGGAGGTGTTTATTTTGAGGACAGAAACCGGCTCACTGAATTTAAAAGCCAGATAGAAAGTATCAGTATTTCTCTGGATAATTTTTCTACCCGTCCCGGGGATGGAAACCTGCATCATATAAAAGCACAAACATTGCGGGGTACTACGGTTGACTGGGAAGGTGAATTTAGTTTGTCACCGATAAAATCAAACGGTCATTTTGAGTTGTTGGGCGATTTAATGGTGGTGTCTGACTATATGCAGGATCAGATGCATATAAAAATTAATCGCGGAAAACTGGATGTAAAAACAGACTACCAGTTTGAACTGTCGGATAAAGCATCTGTGTTCATTGTTAATAATATGCTGGCAGCGGTTACTGATTTAGATGTCAGGCGTAAAGATAATAATGAAGTGCTGGGCTGGAAACGCTTTAATGTGGATATGGCTAAGCTGGATCTATTTAATAAAAAGGCCGTAATTAATAAAGTCTCAACGACCGGTGTTTATGCGAATATCACGAAGAATAAAAATTCCCAGATAGATTTTGGTGATTTATTTGTGCTGCAGAATATGGTTGAAGATTCACAGGGTAAACAAATAGAAAGTGGTACGGATAATGTTGAGAGCAGTGATTCGCAGTGGGATATGAGTATTGAAAGGATAATAAGTGTAAAGTCAGATGTCGTTATTGTTGATGAATCCGTTACGCCATTTGCTCAACATGAGCTTATGTTTGATTTGTTTGATATTAGCCACCTGAAACCTTTTTCTGATGATGCTGCTGAGTTTTTATTGTCTTTAAAAATAAATAATTCAGGATTTCTTGAGATAAAAGGAAATGCACAGCCGGTTTCGCGAATAATTGATTTTAATTTACATGCTGACTCAGTTGAATTGAAAAATTACCAGCCTTATCTAAACGAATTGATTCGAGCTGATATTTTAAACGGGCAGTTCGGAGCTGATCTTACAGTTAAAGTTGATGCTTCGAAAATAAACCCTGCACTAGTTGTTAACGGGGATGTCAGTGTGTCGTCGTTAAGTATGCGGGATAAAAAATTAAAAGAAAAGTTTTTAAGCTGGAAGTTACTGGCGATTAATGCGTTGTCATTTGAATATCCTCAGCAGGTTATTAATGTTAAAAAGGTGAATGTTAATCAGCCTTACCTTCGACTGGTTATGAATGGCGGTGCGCAAACAAATATACAAAAATTACTTGTTGAGGCTGATCCAAAGAAAGATGATTCTACAGATAAAAAATTGAAGGCGAAGAAAAATGGCTTGCGGGTGCAGGTGAAAAATATCAGCATTAATGATGCAAAAATGGATTTTTCAGATAATTCGCTTAAGCCAAATTTTAATGCGGGGATTTACCAGCTTAAAGGCAATGTACGCGGGCTGTCATCAAAACAACTCAGCAAGGCCCAGGTTGATTTGAAAGGTAAAGTGGATAGATATGCGCCGGTGACAATCAAGGGTGATATTAATCCGTTAACCAGAGATAAGTATAGTGAAATTGAAATGCGTTTTAAGGGGATAGAGCTAACGACGTTTACTCCTTATAGCGGAAAGTTTGCAGGCTATAAAATTGAAAAAGGCAAGCTGAGTCTTGACCTGAGTTATAAACTGTCTAAAAGTGAACTGGTGGCAGAAAACCGGGTGATACTCGATCAGTTGACCTTAGGCGAAGAAACCGACAGCAAAGATGCAACCAGTTTACCGGTGAATTTTGCCCTGTCATTACTAAAAGATTCTAACGGGGTGATAGATTTTAATTTACCTATTCGGGGTAATATTGATGATCCTGACTTTCAATATGGCAGTCTGATCTGGGGCGCGCTGGGAAATTTAATTGTCGGTATTGTGAGCTCACCATTTAAGGCGCTGGCAAATCTAGCGGGCAGTGATGGGGAAGGATTAGATTATGTGGTTTTCAAAGCTAACAGTGCGCAGCTAAGTGACTCTGAAAAAAGTAAACTGGATTCGCTGGCTAAGGCGTTATTGCAGCGTCCGCAGTTGCATCTTGAAATACGCGGTGTCGCATCATCGTTGGTGGATCATGATGAAATGGCATATTTTAAAGTTCGTAAAAAACTGCAACTTAAACCACAGCCATTAGCGTTAGATGTTGATCCAGATGATATGGATGAAATTGTTGATTATTACGAAACAATAACCAGGTTATCTGCTGATAAGCTCCTGCCAAAGAAACACAACTTAACTTCCGTGCAGGAAAATAAAGTTATTTTTGATAAGGCACTGATTGTGGTTTTAAATAAAACGCAAATTACTCAGGCAGAGTATCTGAAAATAGCTGAACTTCGGGCCGAAAAAATTCAGCAGTATTTAATTGAAAAGGGTAAGGTTTCGTCAGAAAATATTTTTTTACTGGATAGTAGTGCCCGTTTAGAGAGTGAATTTGAAGATGTGAAAAATGCACAGTTGAAACTGCCATTAAGTTTGAAGGCTAAATAATGGACCCGTTGTCACAAGCTGTTTTAGGTGCCAGCTTCTCCCAGTCGGCAGCTAATAAAAAAACACAGCAGTTGAGTGCACTGATAATAGGTGCGCTTGCGGGGATGGCGCCAGATCTGGATATACTCATTCGTGATGGAAGTGATCCATTGCTGTTTTTAGAATTTCATCGTCAGTTTACCCATTCGTTAATTTTTATTCCTGTAGGCGCATTAATTTGTGCATTATTTTTTTACCCATTTGCAAAGTCTAACCTGTCATTCAAACAGATTTATCTGTTCTCGTTTTTGGGTTTTTCAACCCACGGTTTACTGGATGCCTGCACATCCTACGGTACGCAGCTCTTTTGGCCATTTTCAAATTTTAGAGTGGCATGGAGTATCGTGTCGGTAATCGATCCTTTTTTTACTGTGCCGCTTATGATTCTGATTGGTATGGCTGTTTATCGAAAGCAGGTGTTATATGCACGACTGGGTTTTATTTATGCTGTGTTGTTTTTAAGTTTTGGGGTGATACAAAAGTATCGCGTAGAAAACATGCTTTTTGATATTGCACAACAACGTGGGCACCAGTTAGGCCGGGTGCTCGTTAAACCGAGTTTTGCAAACCGGCATGTCTGGAAAACATTGTATGAATACAATGGAAAGTACTATGTGGATGCGGTTAAGTTATTATGGGATGCGGGATTTATTCAGGGAATGTCGGTGCAAAAATTAAATCTTCAGCGGGATTTTTCACGGCTGGATTTATTGAGTCAGCAGGCAAAAGATATTGAACGCTTCAGATGGTTTTCCAGTGATTATCTGGCGGTGAGTGAGAGTGACCCAAATTACATTATCGATGTGCGCTATTCGTTTTTACCCAATCGTATTGAATCCATGTGGGGAATTGTTTTAAACGATCAAAAAAGTAAATCTGAACATGTAAGTTATAAAATGAAAAGCCGGCCAAATAAAGAAACGCTGAGTTTGTTTCTGGATATGATATTTTAAAATTAATTTAGAATAAAAAAAGCACTTCGCTCGCGTTGATTGGCGGACAAAATGCTTTTTTATTTTAAAGTTTTACTTTATAAAGTATTACTGGGTAATCGGGTTAAGTGTGTTACTCATCAACAATACTATGTCCTGAAGTTGCCGGTAAGCGCGGCATAGTAATCTGCGGATACTCACCGGTTAATGCGTCAAAGAATGCAACAATGTCTGTAACATCTTTTTCAGGCAGTGTGAGGTTAAGTTGTGATTTAGCCATCACTCTTACGGCTTCACTCAAATCATTAACCGAACCATTGTGAAAGTAGGGCGCGGTGTCGGTGATATTACGCAGGGTTGGCACACGATACATGTGACGATCTGCTACTTTGCCAGTGGCTTCTTCGCGGCCCTTGTCTGCCTTGAGTTTATACTGACTTGTGTATTTACTTTCAAATGTCGGGAACATGACGTAAAAACCTTCACCTAACTTTTGTATGCCGCCATTAAATGCAGGCCCCGAGTGACATGATGTGCAGCCAATCGAATCAAACTTTTCCATGCCGCGAATTTGCTGCTTGCTCATGGCGCTGTGCTGGCCCTTTGCATATTTGTCGTAGGGGCTATCAGGGGTAATTAATGTACGTTCAAATGCGGCTACCGCTTTCGCTGCATTATCAACCGTCATGCTATTTTTACCGAAGGCTTTTTCGAAAACCGGCTTATAGCCGGGGATTTTTTTAACGCGAGCCATTGCGGTTTCAACATCTTTCATACCCATTTCAATCGGGTTAGCAACCGGGCCTTTGGCCTGGTCTTCAAGTAATGCTGCGCGGCCATCCCAGAATTGTACTGAGTGAAAGGCTGAATTCCATACAGTGGGTGCGTTGCGTCCGCCGGTTTTTCCGTGTACGCCCATGGAAACGCTACGGCTGTCGTCGCCGCCTTCCATCACGTTGTGACAAGAGTTACAGGACACCGTACCGGTTGATGAAAACCGTGGATCCATAAACAACATTTTTCCGAGCTCAACTTTTGCAGTGGTTGTAGGGTTATCCGCCGGGGTGGGCGCTGTGTCCGGAAGCGCTTTCCAGTCTGTTGCCAGTGCCTGGAAGGAGATAGCAGAGGCAAATACAACGGTAGTAATTTTTTTCATGGCATTCACATAGGTAATTTATAATATACTTATTGTGCCAAATTTTAGACGCCTTAGCTATTTTCTATTTTCAATCAGAACGATTGAATTTTTCTATTGAACTGATGGGTTCGTTTAGGTGTGCTTAAAGTTTGATAAGGTCGAAAATATGGGGGCTTTGATTAAGCCTGGAGGTTTTACAGTTGAGCTGGCTTAGTCTTTAACACTTAGGAACCGGCCCGCTTGAAGCGTTGGTAGCCACACTGACTGCAGGCGGGGATTTCATCAGTGGTATTAAACTGAATCATCTGTTCACAATGCTTGCAAACCAGTGAGCCGGGACCGGTGATTTCGCCACTCTTATATTCACGGTTAACTACGCTGGCAACATGTGATAGCTGTTCAAGTTCAATGCGGGTGTTGTCCGCAACCGATAAAAACAGCTCCAGCACCTTTTGCTCAATTATATTCAGGTCGAGCATCAGCCACTCACTGAATTCATGGCTGGTTTCCATCAGGTACTCTGCGGCATCATTGATGTCGCGCTTGATATAGTTGCCAATTTCATCTGCCTCTTCCAGGCTGATTTCGCCTAAATGAATGGCCTGGTCCCGTGCCTGCTCAATGGCTTTTTGAAGAGTGGGCATCGTATGTGCTTCCGCACTATCAATGCTGTCCCTCACCCGAGCCATCATCTGGTTATAGGCTTGAACCGGTGAAGACTCGTTTTCATTGTTCGATCCTGACATAGACCCGCCTTTAATTGAAATATCAGAGTTTCCTAACTCATTGGTCTGCTGTATCCTTCTCCTTTTATAGCTCATATCCATTATAAGTTTGTGATCCCTAACCCATTTGAAGATAGAACATGCAAGAAAATTATGACGCACAACAAATAGAACAGGATGTTCAGCAGTATTGGCAGGAAAATCAGGTATTTAAAGTAACGGAAGATACCCGTAAAGAAAAGTTTTACTGCCTCTCCATGTTTCCCTATCCCAGTGGGCGCCTGCATATGGGGCACGTGCGCAACTATTCAATTGGTGATGTGATTTCCCGCTACCAACGTATGCTGGGTAAAAATGTGCTGCAGCCTATGGGTTGGGATGCCTTTGGGCTGCCTGCGGAAAATGCGGCACATAAAAATAATTCCCATCCCGCAAAGTGGACCTATTCGAATATTGACTATATGCGCGGTCAGTTAAAGCGTCTTGGATTTGGCTACGACTGGGACCGGGAAATCGCCACCTGTACGCCGCAATATTATCGCTGGGAGCAATGGCTGTTTACCAAACTCTATGAAAAAGGTCTGGTCTATAAAAAGAATGCGGTGGTTAACTGGGATCCGGTGGATCAAACCGTACTCGCCAATGAGCAGGTGGTTGACGGCTGTGGTTGGCGCTCCGGTGCTAAGGTTGAGCGCCGTGAAATCCCCCAGTGGTTTATGAAAATTACCGATTATGCGGATGAGTTGCTTAATGATGTTGATAAATTAGAAGGCTGGCCCGAACAGGTGCGTACTATGCAGCGTAACTGGATTGGTCGTTCAGAAGGGGTTGAACTGCAGTTTGAGGTGGAAGGTGAAACGCCACTCACAGTTTATACCACCCGCCCGGATACCTTAATGGGGGTGACCTATGTGGCGGTAGCTGCTGAGCACCCATTAACGAAAAAAGCCGCCGAATCCAGCCGTGAATTACAGGCCTTTATCGAAGAATGCAAAACCACCAAAGTCGCCGAAGCGGAAATGGCAACCATGGAAAAGAAAGGTCTGGATACAGGTTTTAAAGCTGTGCATCCGGTAACCGGAGAGCGGGTGCCGGTTTACACTGCGAACTTTGTACTCGCGGATTATGGTTCTGGTGCAGTCATGAGCGTGCCGGCACACGACCAGCGGGATTATGACTTTGCCAAAAAATATAATTTACCGATTAAACAGGTTATCTTTCCTACGAATAAAGAAGACTGCGATATAAGCAGTAATATTAATAAGGCGGCGTTCACTGAAAAAGGCGTATTACAAAATTCCGGTCAGTTTGATGGACTAACATCAGCCGATGCGGTCGATGCTATCGCGACGTTTTTAAGTAGTGCAGGCAAGGGTGAAAAGCAGGTTAACTTCCGCTTGCGCGACTGGGGTGTTTCCCGCCAGCGTTATTGGGGCACACCCATTCCGATTATTAACTGCGATATATGTGGCACGGTTGCGGTGCCGGAAGATCAGTTGCCGGTGATTTTGCCGGAAGATGCAGCCTTCGGAGATGATGTGGGTTCGCCAATTAAAAAAATGCCGGCGTTTTATGAAACCAGTTGCCCCACCTGCGGCGGCGATGCGATTCGTGAAACCGATACCTTCGATACTTTCTTTGAATCTTCCTGGTACTACGCTCGTTACACCTGTCCGGATGCAAGCAGTATGCTAGACGAGCGTGCTAACTACTGGTTGCCGGTGGATCAGTATGTGGGGGGCATAGAACATGCGGTTTTGCATTTACTGTACGCACGGTTTTTTCATAAACTCATGCGTGACGTGGGATTAATTAAGGGCAGTGACGAACCCTTTTCGCATTTATTAACCCAGGGCATGGTGTTAAAGGACGGCACTAAAATGTCGAAATCAAAAGGCAATACGGTAGACCCCCAGGGGTTAATTGAATTGCACGGTGCTGACACGGTGCGTTTATTTACCATGTTTGCGGCGCCCCCGGAGCAATCACTGGAATGGTCAGATGAAGGGGTTGATGGTGCCGCACGATTTTTAAAACGCCTGTATCGAATTATTTTTAATCATGTGAGTGGCGGTGAGGTTGCGCAATTCGATAAAGATACTTTGAATGATGATCAAAAAACCCTGCGCCTGAAGTTGCATCAAACCATTGAAAAAGTCGGTGATGATATTGGCCGGCGTTACACGTTCAACACAGCGATTGCGGCGATAATGGAATTAACCAATGAGTTGTCGAAATTTAAAGCCGACTCAGAAAATGCCCGCGCCATAGTGCAGGAATCCCTGGATGCCATGGTGTTAATGTTATCACCCATTGTGCCGCATTTTAGTCATGCCATGTGGGAAGCGCTGGGGCACTCAGGTGCTGTGATCGATGAACGCTGGCCACGTGCAGATAAAACCGCGCTGGTGCAGGATAGTGTTGAACTTATGGTGCAGGTAAACGGCAAACTGCGCAGTAAAATAAAAGTTGCTGCGGATGCGGATAAAAACTCAATTGAAAAACTCGCTCATGAGCTTGCCTTGAATGATGAACATGTTAAAGCCCATACCGAAGGTAAAACTGTGCGTAAAATTATTGTGGTGCCGGGGCGGCTTGTGAATATTGTGGCCAATTAATGAAACGCTTTGTATTAAATAAATGTTTTAGTTCTGCGCTCTTGCTGATGTCATTGCTGGTGCCGTTGTTGCTGTTAGTTAGCAGCTGTGGATTTCAACTGCGCGGTGCGTATCAGTTGCCCGCAGCAATGCAAAACACATTTGTTGACGTGAGTGCTGTCGCGGAAAGTTCCGTTTTAGGGCGTGTGATTGTCAGACGTTTGAAAGCCAGTGATATAAAAATAATCGACAGCCCGGCTGATGATGTTGCGATTTTAACAATATCAAAAGAGAAAAAAACAAAACGTATCATCTCGGTTGATTCAAGGGGCAGGGCGCGGGAATACACGTTAACTTATGCGATTAGTTTTAATGTGAAAGCGCTCGATGCCAAATTTGAAATTGAAGATCAGGAAGTGCGTATCGATCGAGATTTTGTTTTTGATACGGAAGATGTATTAGGGAATAGTCGCGAAGAGTCCAGGCTGTATGAAGAAATGCAGCTGGATATTATTCGGCTGATTTTATTGCGTTTGCAGAGTAAGGCTTAAGGGCACCTCTAAAAATAGATTGTGACCTCTGGCTTTGCTCCCTGTTCAGGATCAAGGCATGTTTTCGAAAGCATGCTTACTGCCTGGTGAGAAAACATAACGCAGAGTCTGGACAGGGAGCAAAGCCCCGTAGGGCGAGACCTGAAGCGTGCACCTACGTTGTTGTGACTCTTGGCAATGGAATAACCATTACACTGCGAGCCACGCCTAGTAGCTGCACGCTTCAGGTCACGCAGAGGCCGCAAGCTATTTTTAGAGGTGCCCTTAAGTTAAAAAGTAAGGAAGGGAAATGTCAGAAAGCCTCCCCCTTTGAAAAAGGGGGATTGAGGGGGATTTAAAAGGGTTCTGTTTGTAATGCTTATAATTCAGGCTATATTTTAAGCGGGTGAATTTTAAATCTCCCCCAACCCCTCTTTTTCAAAGAGGGGAGCGAGCTTTTCTGTATTTGAGATATAGAGTAAATTAATCATAAGTTGCCAAAAGTAAAGACATGAAAGTTCGTCCCGATCAACTTGACCGACATTTTAAAAGCGATCTTGCCGCCATTTATTTTATTTGCGGTGACGAGCCGTTGCAGGTCATGGAATCTGCAGATCAGATTCGAGCCATGGCTCGACAACGGGATTACACCGAGCGCGAAGTTATGGATGTGGACGCACAGTTTGACTGGAGTCAGTTACTGGATTCGGCTAACAGCATGTCACTGTTTGCGGAAAAAAGAATTTTAGAATTACGTTTACCCACCGGCAAGCCAGGAAAAGTTGGCTCAAAAATTTTACAGGAATATGCACAACGCCCCGCAGATGATGCTATTTTAATTATCAGCAGTGGTAAGCTGGAAAGCAGTTCGAAAAATACTAAATGGTTTAAAACCCTCGATCAACAAGGGGTCGTTATTCAGTGTTGGCCGGTGAATGTGGATCAGCTTCCCGGCTGGATAAATCAGCGTCTGCAATCTAAAGGTATTGCCGCCGATAGAGATGCGGTGCAATTGCTGGCGGATCGGGTTGAAGGTAATTTATTGGCCGCCGCTCAGGAAGTGGATAAATTATTTTTACTGCACGGAGCAGGAAAATTAAATGTTGAGCAAACCGCTGCCGCCGTTGCCGATAGTGCAAGATACAGTATTTACGATCTGGTGGATAATGCGCTGGCGGGTGATGTTGTACGCACCGCGCGAATAATCGGCGGCCTGAAAAATGAAGGGGTTGAGCCGGTGCTTATGCTCTGGGCATTAAGTCGGGAAGTGCGTATGATGGCTAAAATTTCCGAGGCGAATATTTCCCCGGATACGGTCATGTCAAAACTACGGGTTTGGGAAAACAGAAAGGCCCTGATACGCAAAGCGCTCTCCCGACACGGTGCCGGTCGCTGGAAATTTTTTTTGAAGCGCTGCGCTAAAATAGATAGAGTTATAAAAGGTGTCGAGCAGGGGCGTGCATGGGATGAGCTATTAATGCTCAGTACACAAATTGCGCAGTAATTGATGAACTACAGAAAAACATAGCTACAGAGACGCAGAGTATACAGAGAAGTATTAATATAAAAACTCCGTGAGCTTTGGTCTCTGTGGCAAATTTATTAAAAAAATAACAGGTAATATAGTATGAAAAAATATCATGTCTATGGCGTAGGTAATGCACTCGTCGATATGGAGTTTGAAGTTGAAGATCAGTTTTTTGAATCTAATACGATTGATAAAGGTGTAATGACACTGGTTGATGAGGCGCGTCAACATGAGCTGCTCGGACATCTTGATGCTTTTGAAGGTAAAAAAGCTTCCGGTGGATCTGCCGCTAATACCATTATTGCTACCAGTTACTTCGGTGGAAAATCATTTTACTCGTGCAAGGTTGCCAGTGACGATCTGGGGGATTTTTATGTGAATGATTTGCAGCAGGCGGGTGTGGATAGCAATGTCGGTGAGGGGCGTAAAGAGGGCGTAACCGGCAAATGTCTGGTAATGATCACGCCGGATGCTGAGCGTACCATGAATACTTTTCTGGGAATTACCGCGAATTTTTCAGTAGATGAATTAAATATGGCCGCAATTAAAGATTCAGAGTATTTATATATTGAAGGTTATCTGGTGTCATCAGATACTGGTCGCCATGCGGCAATAGAGGCGCGTAAGGTCGCAGAAGAAAATGGGGTTAAAACCGCGCTGACTTTTTCGGACCCGGCAATGGTACAGTTTTTTAAAGACGGCCTGCAGGAAATGATAGGTAATAAAGTGGATTTACTCTTTTGCAATGAAGCAGAAGCGATGAGCTGGGCAGATACGGATAATCTTGACACCGCGATTGAGTCACTTAAACAGGTTGCCAGTAGTTTTGCAATCACCCAGGGCTCAGAGGGGGCCACGCTGTTTGACGGTAAAAATCTCATCGATATTTCCCCCCATGATGTGAAGGCAGTGGATTCAAATGGGGCTGGCGATATGTTTGCCGGGGCCTTTTTATACGGTATTACCCATGGACATTCCTTTTATGAGGCGGGTAATATAGCAAGTCTCGCGGCTGCCAGAGTGGTTAGTCAGTTTGGTCCAAGATTAGCGGCGGCGGAACATAAAGATATTCTGGATGTTGTACTCGGCTAGACTAGGTTTGGCCAGACTGGGTTGGCCAGATTTGATTGGCTTAGAGCGTATCAACTAGAACAAGCCGACCAGAACAGGTCTACAATAACAGAGCCATACTCAGACTAATAGTGGATTAGAAACGGCGGTAGTCTGATTAAGCGCTCTAAATTTACATGATTAAAATAAATATAAAAAATATCAGGATTTACCATGATTAAAGCAGTCACAATTTGGGGGGCAATTTTGCTCTCACTGTCTGCGCAACAAGCATTTGCAGCAGACAAAAATGGCCGGTACTGGATATATGGCGTTGGACGCCAGACCTGTGCAACTTATTTAGAAGCACGGGAAAATGGTGGCTTTTCAGAGCTGTCCTATAAAAACTGGATTTCAGGTTACCTTACTTCCAGTAATCGTTCTTCGGGTGATACTTATAACCTGTTAGGTGATAGTGATTTTCATGGGGCTTTAAGCTGGGTAGACCTGTATTGTGAGAAGCATAAAAAAAATACTATCTATATGGCAATGGCAAATATGAGTGCGGTTTATTACGCAAGACGTAGAAAAAACAAATAATATCAACGGTTTAATTTTTTCTCTGGATTTGAATCTGGATGAGTTTCATGGGGTGACAAATGCCAGGTTGGCAAAATTAAAATAACGACTATTATTTTAAAGGACAGGTACAAAAGTTAACCATATAAAATGGGCCATACATAGCCGGTTTTAATTGAGTAGAATACCAACAAAAGATTCAGATCGTAAACATATAAGGTGAGTATCAGGTGAACAAGGAACTTCGAAAGCACCCGCGAAAACAGATACATCTTGAAGTTGAGCTGGGTTTTCCTTCCGGGGAAAAGCAAACGGTAAGAACACAGGACATCAGTCACGGGGGTGTGTTTCTGGTGGTTGATAAATTACGTCGCCCGATAATCGGTGAAGTTGTGGAAGTTAAAATAATAAATGATGAGCAAAATGCCGGGGTATCCTTTCCCAGTACTGATGCGGTAGTGGTGCGTCAGGAAGAGGGTGGAATTGGCCTGGCTTTTATTGAGCTGAATTTTGGCGATGATTAAAGCCCCGGAGGGCTCGCAGAGGACGCAAGCTATTTTTAGAGGTGTCCTTAAGTTAATTTTAAATTAAGTGAATAAATATAGACGAATAACCGATGGCCGTAGCCCGTGTATTTCATGGCGTAAATTTTTACTATGATAAAGTACATCTGGAAATACAGCTTAAATGAAAACTTGCAACTACAGCAGATGCATGGACAACGAGGATAGCTTCAGGTGAGTGATACTGAAACTGAAAACCAGAACAACCAAAACATAGAAGAACCTCCCCGCTATTATGCGGAGCTGATCGATGAAATTCTCTCCCAGCTAGAAAGTTACTTTGCCAGCCGGCTGGATGATTTATTTCAAAAAACCGACGATTACCTGTTTAAGGCTGCGGATGAAGCCACCAGTACAGCTGAGCAAAATAGCCTGTTCGAATGCATGAATGCGGTTCGCGATAATAAGAAAAACATTCAGCAGGGCTTTGTTGATGAGTTAAGTTTTTATTTGCAGCCCATGGGAGAGCTGGACGAGCTACCTGAAAAGAAGCCGGTTAAAAAGCACACAGAGCTTGGTCTGGTAGAACAAAATGAAATGGATGAGATGGTGACCCTCAACTCCATCAGTAGCAAGGCGTCAATGGATAATGCCGAAAATATTAATCACCTGATTGCCCGTTTTAAGGAGCTGGGAAAATATAATGATCATATTTTCCATGGTGAAGCATTAGAGCCAAAGCGCCTGTGCGATGCTATGCACGAAGCCGTATCAAGTACAGATTTAATTGATGAAAACAAGCTGGTTGTATACCGATTTTTTGATAAAACCCTCATCAAAGATGTCGGTACGCTGTATGAAACACTGAATAATTTATTAATAGATCAGGGCATCCTGCCGGAAATCGATTTTAGCGGTGCTGCGCCGCATTATGAAAGCGGTAGTTACGAAGAAGAGCAGATGGATGATGCTCCAATGGATGAAAATGCTGCCGCGCAGGACAACCAGCCTCCATCCCAGTTACCTCCCCAGTTACCTCCTGGGGCACGGCGTGCATTCGGAAGTGGCATGCAGGGTTATTCAGGACATGCGGCACAGGCTGCCCCCTCTATGGGTGGGGCAGGTGCGCCGCCTCCACCGATGGCGCCTCAAAATTATGCAGCGGGTGGTCCTCCACCCGGGTACTCTACGAACCAGGGACAACCCGCCAGCGGCTATGCGCCAGCAGGACCACGCCGAGCATTTGGGAGTGGTATGCAGGGTTATTCTCAAGGTCATACACAGGGGCAACCTCAGGGTGGCGCCGCGCCATCACAGAGTGGGCCGCAAACCGGACCCGCCGGTCAGGAATACTCCGCGGGTGTACCGGTTAACCAGGTCAGGCAGAGCATAGAAAATTATGTTGGTGGCAGTCAGGGTGATGTCTCCCCGGGCGGCGGTACTGGTTACTACTCGCAACAGCAGGTAATGACAGCCTTAACCGACCTGCAGGTGCCTCTTGACGATATTAGCCAGACCCCTCTGGTATTTGATGCTAACCAGATTAAAAAAGCCGTACTTTCCAGTATTGGTGAATCGGAAGGTGGCGCGGTAACCAAAGCGGTTCACCAGGTATCTGAAAAAACCATTGATTTTATCAAGTTAATTTTTGATGCCATTATTGATGAAGAAAGTATTACCGATGAAATAAAAACCCTGTTACTGAGTTTGCAGATTCCGGTGATTAAAGCCGCAATGCTGGATGCGGATTTCTTCGTTGATGATCAACACCCGGCGCGTCAGTTGCTGGATAAAATTGCAGAGGCCGGCGTTGGTGTAACCGAGCATACTGACCCGGTATACGTCGATATAGAAACAGTCGTACGCAAGTTGTTAAATGATTATGACGAGGACGTTGTCGCCTTTACAGTTGCACTGGAAGAGTTAAAGGAGCTGACCGAGGAGATTTATCGTAAAGCCCGGGAAACAGAAGCCATATCTCAGAAAACGGTCAAAATGGCACATGCTAAAAGTATTGTGCTGCTGGAAATACGTAAAATTACCATCGGTAAAGAGTTGCCCGAGGGCATCCGTACATTAGTTTTAAAAGTATGGCCCAGCATGATGTTTAACCATTTTCTTAAAAATGGTAAAGCCAATGATGAATGGGTTGAGCTGCTGATGATTTTGCAGAAAATTATTGAAAGCGTGCAACCGATTAATTCGAAAGAAGAGCTCGAAGAGCTGGGTTTAACTAACAATGATATTGTTGAGGCCACCCGCAGCAAGTTAGCTAACTGTAATAAAAGTAAAGCAATTGTTAGGCAGGTCTTGCATGATTTAGAAACAACCTATACGGAATTAATGGCAACGCAGGATTTATCTGAAAAACTCGAAGATGTCCCTCAAGTTGAGCCGCAGTCAGTTGATCAAGCGGCTACTAAGGCTGAGCTGGATGAAGGAAGTGAGGTTGAGGGTGAAACCCTTGAACTGGATGATGAGGCCTTAGCGGATGCAGAACCAGAAGATATTGAAGCGGCCGAGCCAGATGAAGACCTGGAGGCAATATCAAAAGCAAAAATTGCCACACTTCCGGATGGCGTTGCCCCGGGCGCCTGGTTTATTGTGTATAACGGAGAAGATAAGCCGGTTCGGCGTTTGAAGCTAGCGGTAATACTGGTACACGATGCTTCAATGGTGTTCGTTGATCATCTTGGAAATGTGGTGATTGAAAAGGATGCCGGGATGTTTGCGGATGAGATTGAAAAAGGCCTGTCGGGTTTAATTATGCAGCACTCCGTATTTGATCATGCATTAAGTTCGGCGCTGGAGAGAATTGAACGCTAAGGTCAAGTAGCGACTATTTTTGTAGGCGGGAGTGTTAGCTCGCGAAATACCCCTGGCCAGATATTGGCCAGGCACCCAGGCACTGGTCACAAATCGAGAGCTAACGTTCGCTCCTGCAGGAGATCATCAGTCGGTATTTCTCCCTATGTTTCTCTGCGCATCATCTCAGTCTATGGCAAAATAGACGTTTAGCTTAATTACCCCAGAAATCCCCATGAAAGAATATATACAACAACTTGGGCACAGGGCTCGAGCCGCGTCTACTGAAATGTCCCGTGCTGAATCATCGATAAAAAATCAGGCGTTATTGGCCATTGCCAGTGCGATTGATAATGCGGCGGAATTATTAAAATCTGAAAATCAGAAAGATTTACAGGCGGGTAAAGACAATGGTCTTGATGTGGCCATGCTCGATCGACTGGAATTAAATGATACGCGCATTGCGGGCATGTCAGAAGGTTTGCGTCAAATTGCTTCGTTACAGGATCCGATTGGCGAAATCACCGATATGGCCTATCGTCCATCGGGTATTCAAATTGGTAAAATGCGCGTGCCACTGGGTGTTATTGGCATTATTTACGAATCGCGCCCTAATGTGACCGCAGACGCAGCGGGGCTGTGTTTAAAATCGGGTAATGCGACTATTCTGCGCGGTGGTTCCGAGGCGATTCATTCCAATCAAGCAGTGGCAAAATGTATTCAGCAGGGTTTAACCGAAGCGGGATTGCCCACGGATGCGGTACAGGTTGTTGAAACCACCGACCGAGCTGCGGTGGGTGAGCTAATTACCGCCAGTGAAAGCGTTGATGTGATTATACCCCGGGGCGGCAAAAGCCTGATTGAGAGAATAAGCAAAGAGGCCACGGTGCCGGTGATTAAGCACCTGGATGGCATATGCCATGTCTATATTGATGCCCGGGCGGACCTGCAAAAAGCCAGTGATATTGCCTTTAATTCGAAAACCCATCGCTACGGGGTGTGTAATGCAATGGAAACATTACTGGTGGATGAATCGGTTGCGCAACAGTGCTTGCCAGATCTGGCAAAACGCTATGCTGAAAAAGGTGTTGAGCTAAGAGGCTGCGAGCAAACCCGTAAAATTATTGACTGCAATGTGGCATCGGATGAAGACTGGGATACGGAATATCTAGCGGCAATTTTATCCATTAAGCTGGTCAGCGGTATTGATCAGGCGATGGCACATATTAATAAGCATGGTTCTCATCACACCGATACAATCGTGACTGAAGACTACACACGGGCGCGGCGTTTCCTGCGAGAAGTGGATTCCAGCTCAGTCATGGTGAATGCATCCACGCGTTTTGCCGATGGTTTTGAATATGGGCTGGGCGCAGAGATAGGGATTAGCACCGATAAGCTGCATGCCCGTGGGCCGGTTGGGTTAGAGGGTTTGACATCATTGAAATATATCGTGCTGGGAGATGGGCAGATTCGGGAGTGATGGTTGTTTTAGTCAGAAGATTAAAAGCATTTTGTCCGTAAATAAACGCAAATGAACGCAAATAAAAGCAAAAGATCTAATGATGGTGTTGTGTGCCGTAGGCACACTAACAAAAAATTAGCGTTTATTAGCGTTTATTTGCGGACAAAAGTGCTTTTGGCTTTTAAACGTGCCTAAACTAATCGGCATACTCGGCGGCACCTTTGACCCCATTCACTATGGTCATCTGCGCCCGGCGCTGGATATTATGCAGCAGGTGGGGCTGGCACAGGTGCGTTTTATTCCCAATCGTAACCCTCCTCATCGTGAAATGCCGGTATTAGATAATCAGCAGCGAGCTGAGCTGGTGCAGTTGGCAATAAAAGATACAGCAGGTTTTGTGCTTGATGAGCGTGAACTGCAGCGCAGTGGTCCATCGTATATGGTGGATACATTACACAGTCTGAAAGATGATTTTCCCGCAGACACCCTGTGCCTGATATTGGGTATGGATGCGTTTAATGGATTGCCGCAATGGCATCGCTGGCAGTCTATACTTGAGTTATGCCATATTATTGTAACGCCCCGCCCCGGCGCACAACTTCCCGACTTCACTTCAGTTGCACCCGTTGCAAGCTGTTTAAGCGACAGACCGCAAAGCCTGTTACAAAGACCTGCGGGGCAAATTCTGTTACAATCCGTGACTCAGCTGGATATTTCAGCCAGTCAGATACGCCGCTACCTGTCCACTGGGCAGAGCACGCAATACCTGTTACCCGAAACCGTTAGAGACAAACTTGAACAAGCCTATGCCGAATAAAGCAAAACTATCTATTGAAGATTTAAGACAACTTATTTTAACTGCCCTGGATGACATGAAAGCGGTGGATATCGTGGAGCTGGATGTTAGAGATAAAACCAGCGTGACGGATTTATTGATTGTTGCCAGCGGCACCTCCAGTCGGCACGTAAAATCCATTGCATCCAATGTCGCCATTGAAGCCAAAAAGATCGGCAAAAAACCACTGGGTGTAGAAGGTGAGACGCAGGGCGAATGGGTGCTGGTGGATTTAGGCGATATTGTTGTGCATGTCATGCAACCCCATGTGCGTCAGTTTTACGACCTGGAAAAACTCTGGAGTTTTGATGAGTCGGCTGAGGCTTCAGCGGAAACAAACTAAATTTCACGATGCGTATTTTATTATTAGCCGTGGGGCAAAAAATGCCCCCCTGGGTTGAGCAGGGTTACCTGGAATATGCTCATCGAATGCCTGCGGAGGCGAAACTCGAATTAAAAGAAATTGCCCCGGGCAAGCGCGGTAAAAATGTGGATATTAAGCGCATTGTCGAAGAAGAAGGTCAGCGACTGAAAGCGGCGATTCCAAAATCTGCGCATGTGGTGGTGCTGGATGTGCAGGGCCAGTCACACAGCACAGAGCAACTGGCACAACGTATGGATGACTGGATGCATGGCGGGCAGGATATCTGTTTGCTGGTGGGTGGGCCGGAGGGTTTGTCCGAGGCTTGTCGTAGCCTGGCGGATGAAAAATGGTCTCTATCTGCATTAACTTTTCCCCATCCGTTAGTGCGGGTGATATTAGCGGAGCAGTTGTATCGGGCCTGGTCTGTGTTGCGAAATCACCCTTATCATCGGGCGTAAATAAACACAGGTAACAATGAAATAATTTAAGAAATTTTAAAATTAAAAGCATGATAAATGACAATTAATACTGTTGCAGTTTCCCCTCAAATTACCCTGGCATCCGCATCCCCGCGACGCCGTGAACTCCTCGATCAGATTCAGGTCAGCTATACAGTGCATTCGGTTGATATCGATGAATCCCACATTGCGGGAGAAA
>Ga0316206_1000847_pt1 | contig 33308 bp, 32 predicted proteins | sample 6monthpyrite_MG_FD_204942 | JGI IMG/M metagenome (GOLD analysis project Ga0316206, IMG submission 204942) | Microbial mat bacterial communities from mineral coupon in-situ incubated in ocean water Damariscotta River, Maine, United States -... | ecosystem: Environmental > Aquatic > Marine >... | reverse complement strand
AAAGTATCGGAATTAGGTAGTTTTACCAAGGCAGCTAAGATTTTAAACCAACCGAAATCAAGAGTAAGTAGGGCCATCTCTAGACTAGAAAATGAACTCGATGTTCAGCTCATTAGAAGAACCACCAGAAAAACTTCCCTGACAATTAATGGACAAGAGTTTTATCAAAATATTAATCCATTTCTCAATTGTATCAATAATGAGCTTATAAAAGTTAGTAATCAGCAACAAGAAATGTCAGGCACTATCCGCATTACGGCCTCCCAAGATATTGGCCAGACTATAGTTGCTCAAATCATTTCTGCTTTTAATTCTAAACACCCCAATGTTCATTTTGAAACAATAATCACTAATGACTATTTAGATTTAACTAAAGAAAATATAGATATTGCTTTTCGAGCTGGTAAACTTCAAAACTCAAGCTTAATACAAAAAAAATTTATGAGTACAAATTTCATAATTGTTTGTGCAAAAAAATATATAGAAAAATATAGTGCTCCTTTATGTTTAGAAGATTTACAAGATCATAAGTTTCTATCTTTTAAAGGAATGGAACGAAGCCTTATTGATAATGGAAAAATTATAAAACCTATAAAACCTATAATTACAACGGACAGTATTCCGATGCTATTGAATATGGCATTCAATGGTGACGGTATTGTTATTTTGCCAAGTTTCTTTTGCAAAGAACATATCGCAGCAAAAACACTTATACGATTGATTCCAACATGGAAATCAAAGACTGAAAATCTGCATATTCTTTATCCTCCCAGTAAAAATATCTCTGATAAAGTGAAGACTTTCGTTGAAATGGCGACGACTCATTTTCAATGAGAGAGGATTCGTGAAAAGCAAAAAGTCGCAGCTTTAAACACGTAAACCTTCTCTATTATTTCCCTTTTCCATTTCCACAATGCTTTGCTTTCAGTATTTCAATTTCTCGGGAATGTGAGAGACGATTTTCTTGAAAGTCTTTCTCTTTAGAACTTAAGGGAATATCCAACGTTTTTATCAGATGCAAAAGGCGTTTTGCGTTTTTCCCAGTGTCCTGAACGATAATTCTATTTTTTTGTTTAATATCTATAATGCGTCCATACCTCGACATAAAAGGTCGAAAAGAACGAGTTACCTCGGTAGAGTTTACAAACTTTAGGTTTACCGTCATCATGATATAGTCATCGTTTTCTGGAATCACAGTTTCCCCTGCGATAAAAATCGGGACAGGTGTGTATCGAATATCTCGGGCATGAATAATGCGAAAACTGTTCTTTTCCACTAGAGGAACTCTCGTATAGCCATTTTCATTAAGCGCCATTGAAATAAATGTATCGGCATTTTTCATATTCAGTTCAAAATTTGTGGTTGATTTCACATCACCTTTGAGGTCTTTCCCATAAAAGTATTTCTTTCCAGTTAATTTTGAAACCCTTTGCACACAATCTGCCAATCCCTTGCAAAGGGTTCCTTTTGCATAGGAGGAGTATGAGAATAATTGAGATAGAACAATGATTAAACAAACCTTAGACTTCATGAGAATTTCCCTTTTTGTCGCCCATAATAAACTTAGGGAGGTCAATTAGCAAATATGTCTCTAACACGAATTCTGTTTTCAAAAGAGGGTTATTGCGTATAAAATTGATGTGATTTTAACAAAGAGGCATGATGAGTAAAATATTATTTTTAATTGTATTGGCACTTTCTTTTCATGGACTCTCTGCAGAAAGAATAAATCTCATTACAAAAAAACAAGTTGGTAAGCTTAAGATTGATAACAATATTGAGAGTGTATACTCCTCGTATAAATTTGAAAATACTAAACTTGTAGATCTCTATTTAGAGGGATCATTGCTCAATAGCGATATTAATAAGCAAATGGATATGGATGCGCCTAAATCTGGGATGCAAAAATTGATGATGGTTGGAAAGTTGTCGCAGGCCATGCTAGTCAGATATAATCATAATGAGGGGGGCCCTTTGCGATAAAGGGTTAAACTTTTTTAAATTAATGAAAAGCCTTTGTATAATAGGGTTGAAGCCGTTAATAGAATAATTCCTCTGCTGATCCTTCTGAAGTTTATATCACTTAAATTATCCAAAATGACTTTTCCAATCCTTGCTCCAATAAAGGCCACTCCAATAACTGTAAAATAAATATAAACAGGTAGTTCCTTCAGTTCACTCAAGCTACTTATTAAGGAAAAATAATAAGCTAGTTTTACTGAATGTCCTATAGTCTGTGTTAAGGCTTTCGTGGCTATTATTTGGTGCCTGCTCAGGGGACTGTTAATAAAAAAAATGTCCAAAATTGCCCCCGATGCTCCGGCCAGTAATTGAGCGATTGTTACAGCAGCGCCACAAGCAAACGGTCTACCCAATTTATTAATGCTAAACTTTGCAGATAGAAGTGGCAGAAATGCAATAAAGGGAAAACTGCCGAGAAGTATGTAAATCGTTGACTTGTCTGGTATAAATTTAAATAATTTAAAGATTGCCAAAACTATTAGTGCTGCAAAAACATATTGGGAAACTAGGCTCCATTTAATTTCGTTTCGATGAAGGTGGGCCCTGAAACCATTAGATGAAAGTTGAGTAATCCCGTGTAAAATCATTGCCAACTTTACAGGAAGAATAGTGCTATAGAGGACCATTAATATCATCCCTCCACCCATTCCCAGAAAACCAGAGATAATACTTGTAATCAGCACACCAAAAATTATTTGAACTTCAATACTATCTAGAAACATAAAAACTCCAATGTCTAATTATTGACATAATACGGCAATGTGAGTTATTAATTAAGTGAATATATAGACTATAAATAAGTCGTAATTGGAATATGTATGATTGAAAACCTAGAAACCTTAGAGGCATTATACCAACACAAAACAATGATGAAGGCGGCAACGGCATTGAGGATAACTCAATCCTCAGTGAGTAAAAGAATTGCTAATTTGGAAAATCAGATTGGTAAGCAACTTATTCAGAAAAGTGGTCGGAGAGTTTTATTAACTTATGAAGCTAAAAAAATTCTAGATAAAGTCCTTCCTCACTTAATCGGTATAAAAGAGGCAATAGAGGAAGATGGTAATCAAACTTTGCCAAGACTGACAGTTGGCTTTTCTGAATCGATATTATCAAGCTGGGGAGCAAAGAGTCTCTCTAATTTTTATAAGGAGTTTGATGGTCTTGAGTTAATCCCTCATGCACATAGGAGTCCCGTTGTCATTGATCGAGTTCGATCGGGAGAATATCTTTTAGGAGTCTGTGCAGGTTATTGTGCAAAGGCTCCTGATTTATATATCAAGGAAATCGGATATGAGAATTTTGTGCTTATTAAATCTAAGAATCAAAATAGAAGGCTTCCTTTAATGACAATAGAAACTGCTTCTGAAACGTGGCAAGCTATTGAAAGTCAGGCCAAGCGGGGAAAAATTAAACCAGATGCGAGATTAGAGTCTTTTGGAGCTATTGCTCAGTTGGCAAAAGTTGGTCTGGTAAATGCTCTTGTTCCCGCTGGGATTGCAAGGTATATTTCCCCGAGTAAAATATCCAAAGATAAAATGGCGATCGAGAAACTGATAATAAGAAGACCTATAATTATCATCGGGAGGAAAACAATGTTTTCCAGAAAGGATTTGAAAATATATATTGATGGTTTGGAAAAACTCTTAGTAAAAGAGCTAGGTTATATCAATAATTATTATAAATAAAAGTGTAGAGGATATATGTGGAAGCCACCAATAATAGAAACTGAAAGACTTATATTAAGAGACTTAAGAATAAACGATCAGAACGATATTTTTGAATATGCTCAAAAGCCAGTTATCTCTCAATATACTCTTTGGGAACCACATCAATCGCTTGAAGATTCTACTGATTATATAAAAAATTACGCTGAAGAGTATTATAAGGAAGGAACTCCTGAGCCTTTGGGCATTGAGCTTAAAGAAAATGGCAAAATGATTGGCTGTGTTGGATGTTTCTGGGTTTCAAAAAAGAATAAAATGATGGAGCTTGCTTACGTTATTTCCGATAGTCATTGGGGGAAGGGAATAATGGCTGAGGCCTCAAATGCGCTCATTGATTATTGCTTCAAACTTTATGGCATTGAACGGATGCAGTGTCGTTGCAAAGAGGAAAATTTAGCATCTTTTCGTGTTATGGAAAAGCTCGGGATGAGGTATGAAGGAACTTTGAGAGCGGCCATTAATCATAGAGGGCGGTTTTGGAATATGAAATACTGTTCATTACTTCGGGAGGACTGGAAGGCCAATAAGACTGGATTAGGCGCGTACATAAGGAGAGCTGAATTTGGAGATGAAGAGGGGATACATACGGCGCATATGAAGTCGATTAAAGAAATTTGTTCAAAAGATTATACTGAAGAGCAGATTAATGCTTGGGGTGGCCGAGAATATAATTATGAAGGGAAAAGAAAATTGATTGAAGAGCAAGCGGTTTGGGTTGTGGAAAGTAATGGTAAAATAGAAGGTTACGCACTTTTATTTTCTGACAAAGATAAACCGACAGCGGAAATAGGAGCTTTATATTTTACTTCTGTAGTATGCGGTAAAGGTTTAGCAAAGGAAATGCTTTTTTATATGAAAGAGTTTGCTAAGGTTTTCGGAAAAAAGGAGATATACTTATCTTCCACAAAGACATCTAAAAGTTTCTATAAGGCGCAAGGTTTTGAGCAGTACGCAGACGATGACTCCTGCATGATTGGAGGTGTAGCTGTTGAGGGACATCCGATGAAATTAATTTTAATAAACTAGGTAATGGAATCTGGAGCAGTTTCATCAAAGAGTATAAACTTTCTAAGTTCGTTTTATCGAGGTCGATTTATACTACATTTACCAAAAACTTGTCTGTTACGATCATTGGCCGGCAACGAATCATTAATTTGTCTGGGCGTGCGAGCGATATTAAGTGTTCCAGTTTGTTTATTGAATGTGCAAAGATTCATGCACCCTGATTTAAAATCTGCATCGCAAGACCAGGTTTTTGGGTTTTCAACGGCTTTTGAAACAAGGGCATGTTTACCACCATAGGTTTTTCCAAGATATTTATAGCTACGGACAGATATACATATATTACAAGGCCAAAGCACCCTGTCCCCAAAAAGATCTGCAGGATTTCCTTTTTCAGGAGTCGTAGTAGGTACCTCTGCTTCCGGTGGGGCCAGCTTGGGATCGAAACAGGTTTTAAAATAATTATCAATTTCACTTTTACCTTTATAATCTCTAAAAAAACCATCTAATAAATCAAGCTGGTCGGGAGTTTCAACTTTAGAGTCACGAGAAGTTGACCAAGCAATTATTTTCTTTTCAGCACCGATTTTCATATCACCAGTTATTGGGACATTGAATTTTTGATTTATATTAACCAATGTTTTTGTCCCTAACCCTGGAAGTTTAATTTTAACTCTTACCACTAAACCGGCGTCTACATTAAATGAAGCTTTAGTGTGAGCTCTCGATAATATACCAGAACTTTGTAATCGATTTGATTTATAATCGAACTCACCGTTTCTAAGATGATCTGTGCCCTCTGCTCCCCATAATAAAAATTCACCACCGAAACCCACTTCAATTTTTGGAGTCACATAGATATAAGCTGTTGGTGTTTTAAGCCCTGGCAAATTAAAAACCCACGCGGGTAATATTTGCCGAATATTTTTTGGGTAGACGACCTGTGCTTCTGCCGAAGTATAGAGAGATGGTATCTTTTCTTCAGCTGAACGTGGGGTTTGAATATTGAGTTCTGGTCTTAGGACAAGATTACCAGAAGGTTTCCAGGCTTCATCATTTGATAAAGCACCCCTTGAGCCTAAACCTAATTGCGAACTCCAGCCAGTTCTATGACTGGCATAGTTACGAGAGTCAACTTTTTTAGAGACATATTTTACACCTGCATTTAATCCATAGATATCAAAGAGTCGAACAGTGCTTCCACCCATGAAATTTGGCAGATCGTAATAGGCGCTGTTTAGCGGAGTATTTACTATTGGTGCATTAGAACGATATCTAAATGCAGGATTAACTCGTATAGGGCCATAGGGTGTGGTGACATCAAATCCTGGAGGATAAATATCTAGAGATTTTGTTTTTCTATGGGTTTTTACATCGAGAGCATAGCTTTGATCAATAGGCCGGCCTCCTGCTGTGGGCAGCGTTCCTTTATGATAATAATGTTTTCTTTTTATAGTGATGTCTTGAGTAACGGCATCCATTTTTCCCAGTACAGGAAGATCCATAACAATTTTTCTATATCCCTTAAACAAAGGGTTTCTCACAGTAAAACTTTTAAAACCTACCTCTTGGAAGATACGCATTTTTCCAATACCCAGGTCTATAGTAATGCCTGATCTAAGAGGGCCACTGAGGTCCGGAGATAACTCACGAAGTGAACACATAATTGCGTTTGCATGTGCATCTGCCGGCCCACCGGCCCCATTCCACTTTCTTCTTAGGGTAGGAGTTCTTCTTCCTGGAGTGTAAAATCGACGGCGTTTTTTTAACATTGAGCCCATGAAAACTTGTCTTTGAAATTGTCTGCAAGTTTTATTTGCAGTACAGCCAACGCTTCCAGAGTACAACTTACAAAGCGCCTCTATCCCATCTTCAATGAGAGACTCACATTCCTGCACATCTGGCCCCCAAATGGCTTGACCACTTTTAAGTTGCTGCTCATTAGCTTGAGTCATAGAACTTAAAAGAAAAGTGAGAGTAATAATGAGTTGTTTCATGGTCATAAGGAATCCTTAATTGATTTTTACTTTTTCTATGCTTGGGCCCTGCAAAAGTAAGGGACTTGTTTGCTGTGTTATTGGGGGTGATGCAAAACCTTTAAAATTTTACACTCTAAGCTTTTCACAAGAAGGTCCTTTAGCTTGAATACTTTAGAAGGTGCTTGAGCATTAAATCCACGAGCTTGAAAATCCATTTGAAATGAAAGCTGACGATAATATGTTCGACCATCGATATGTTTATAAGTTGGGGTGAGACGCATCAGTTGAATATTATCGTTACAATTCTTGGCAGCATAGAAGAGATTTGAATCTTTATCAACTCCAGCTAAATCCAAATTCAAAAATATGAGTTTATTAGGTCGGTTGAAAACTTCAGTTGGACCACTAAAAATCCGTTCACTTCCTTTACCTGTGATTTCCAACATCAAATGATTTGCAGAGGTGCTGGTTCCGATATATTTTAATTTGGAGTTTAGATTCAATTCATGAATACCGGCCCTATAGCTATGAACTGTTGCGGGCATGGAGGGCCGATTTCTATCTGGTTGATTTGGATTACGAGGTCTTCTTACTTGAGCACTTGCGAATATTGGTAACAAACAAAATACAAAAACTATTAAACGAATAAACACAAACTTCTCCTTGTAGAATTATTATTAAAATTTAACTAAGCAAACGACGTGCCAATTTTTGGTCAATATTTATCGTACTTTTGGCTTTATGGACTGAGTGCAAGGTGCAAATTAACATTAATTTTTGGGATCAAGTTGTCCTGATTGGTAAGCCTCCTCAAACATGCGTCGAAAATCACGTCTTTGAGTAGTGAAATCTTGGAGTGAATAACTGATTTGGTAACAAATTAAGGTAGATGATCGAGTGAATTGTCAGAATGGAGCAAAAAAGTTTCGCTTTGGAATAAAAATGGCGGGAGCGTCTACCCATGAACCTCCTATTATCCATACTGAATAATTGATATTTGAAGCTCATTTTCAACCACCATCCTACAAGATTAGTCAGAACAGCCGAGTAGATGAAATTATGCTTAAAAGGATGAGCTTGGTGAAACTTGTAGAGAAAAATAATATAGTTTTCTTTGATGGACATTGTAACTTATGCAATTGCTCTGTTGATTTGCTAATAAAGTTAGACACAAATGAACAGCTTTTATATGCACCTCTTAGCGGGAAAATTTCAAAAGAGTTAGGTGTTATTAATAATTTACCAACTGATGAGCTTTCAGTTATCTATTTTAGAGAGAGGGATCAATTTTTTAATTATTCAGATGCAGTAATAGAAATATGTTCAGATTTATTTCAATTTTGTAAGGCATTTTATGTGTTTAAATTGATTCCTCGTTTTATCAGAGACTTTCTTTACCTACTTGTAGCAAAAAACAGATATAAGATTTTTGGGAAAAAAGAAACATGTAGAATCCCAATACTACCGGAAAGAAATTTTTTTAAGTCGCTTTCGCTACTCCACCACATAAAGAATGCAATTGAGTTCCAATTATAGCGACTTGGAGAAGCAATGGTCTCACCAAGGTTCATTATACAAAAAGACTCTGAGTGAATTAACCCCTTTATATTCTTTTTATGTAGTGGAAAGAATATATTCCGTATCAATGAAAGAAAAGGCATCTTAACAAGATGAAAAGTGAATATTTCATTATTATGAGGTGTATCTTTCATATTTATATTTTAGTTTTTCTTAGTGATTAAATCAACTTTATAGAAAAGGTTGAATTCGGCCATAATGCTCAATAATCCCTCAACGGCTTGATCGTCAATGGACCTTGCCAGGCGAGACTCTTTTAGATACCTCAACCGCTTGAGATCTTTTTCAATTTTTTGGGACAGTTTCAGGGTTTCTTCAGATTCCAAGCTGGAGACATTTTTTATTTCTGGTTCATTGTCAGTTATAGGTTCCTCGGCACCATCTTTACTCTTCTTCGAATGTTGAGACTCAGCTCTCCCAATCCTTAATTTATCCCAGGCCAAAGCTTTTCTTTTTTCTTTTGTCAGCAAGCGACACAGCAAATACTGCAGACTCTTTTTGTGGGGCATTTTTTTGACCACTTAATATTCGTGGCACAAATTTTCTACATTGCAAAGGGAGCAGTCACAACCGCTCCCTTTGTTTCAAGCTAAGCCACCCTTCCTCTGTCTTTTTTCACCTCAATATTTTTTTCGCCTTTCTTATGTGCTAAGAGCCGATCCCAAAGACCTGTATCTTTTTCCTCACTAATTTGAATCTTTTTGGGCTGCACCTTCTCTGCTTTCACTAGAGCAATGCTTAACACTCCATCTTCCAAATGGGCCTTCACTTTCTCTATGTCCACTCCCTCTGGAATTTTCATGATTCTTTCAAAATTGCCGTACCGTTTTTCAGAGTATTCATTAGTTTTTTCGTCGTGTTTACGTTCTCCCTTAACAATAAGCCTATCACCCTTAACTTCGAGATTTATATCCTCCTTTTCTACTCCAGGCAGATCAAAGCTAAGCAAAAAATGCGCATCACAATCTTTCAACTCGCATGGAGGAGATAATCTAGCTTCTAGGTTGGCCGATGCTCCCTCTCCCCACCTAGCGGGTAATAAATTCCACAGGTGCCGCATATCTCTTTCCGTTTCATCAAAGGAAGAAAATGGCCCCATATCAAAATCTCTAAATGTTAAAAAATCTCTCATATACCACCTCCATCTAATAAAGTTTATAAACACTCTTCTTATTAGCAATCTGGTAATAAAAGTATTAGAGTCAAGACTTATTACGCCAGATTTCTCGATTTGATTTCTTACCCATAGAGAGCAAGTTAGAGGATCAGATGAGGCGGATGTCTATCGGACGAGGTGCGGGAATGAGGTGCCAGTAGACCGGTGTGAGAAAATTTAAGTCGAAGTTATATTCACAAGTCAGCTGGCGCCTTATCCGGCCCCTTATCCTTTAGCACCAGCGACTAAATAACCCTTTAAATAATGGACTGGTTGCGTCGGGTAAGAGACCTAGTATATTGTAAAGAAAAATAATAAAAAGATAATGATAAAGGTCAAATTATCCGAAAAATATGTCAGTAAACGTGGAGCAAGAAAAAAGTATGAATCGCAAAAATTAGTAAAACAAAAACTTTCAGATATTAATTTACTAAAAAATTTCATAAATTTAGTTTTTATATCTGTAATCATTCTATCTTCATCTTGCTCTCATACAAATTTCAATAAAAAAATAATTAAATTTGATAATTCGAAAGCTGACCGTAATATTTCTTCTCTTCAAAAGAAAAATATTGAAGAAATCATTAGTTTTACAGAGTGGACCGAGCTTTTAAAGATATCTGTTTCAAAAATTCCAGAACTCCGAGCTCTTTGGAAGTGGCAAGAAAAAACTGGACACCATGTCTATATTGGAGGGGGCGCTCTTAGGGGACTAATGCAATGGCTTCATAAAAATTTGCAAAACCACTCATTAGAAGAAGTACAAAAAATGAAAATCCCCAATATCAAAGAATTGCTAATATTAAAAGGTTCTGATATTGATATTTTTGTACCCGATAACGCTATTGAGGCACTTAAACGCGATTTACCTGAATATGCAAGCTGGGACATCCTGGGTGAGCGTTTTCATGAAGAAAACGTCAAGCTTGGAGGCCCAACAATAGAAAAAGTAAGGGCAAACCCCAGCTCTTGGGATGACCCTCTGAATGGACTAAAGCACTACTACGAAGGAAAATTAGTTTTTCACATGACCCCTGAAAATGTATTTAGAGATTTATATTGGGTTAAAGAAAGAGGAAATACAAAACTTAGCGAAGCACTACGTTTTCTTAGAATGGAGAACGATCTTCCAGAACTAAGGGCCACCCCTGAAAGTTATAAAAGAATTTCCAACATTGGCAAGATTGAAATGAAGTATATAAAAAAGGGAACTAATAATGATTGGTGGATTCAAAAAAAAGGATTGGCCAAACTGTACAAGTCTACAGGAAATAATTTTTCTGAAACTTTAGATATATTGAGAAAAAGAAATCTATTATGGGTAGTAGCACTTAAAAATTACTCCATTCCAGCTGCTCCAGAAAATAAAGATTTAGTTAACTATTTTGATAATTTAAAGGAAAGAGGGTTTTCTCTCAAAGAATTAAAATTCGTTGAAAGAATGCAAGTCAATCAAGCATCTGGAAATAAAGCCATTATGTCCAAAACCGCTAATTGGGTGCAATCGACTGCCAATTTTATCACAATTTCTGAGTTCTCGACTTCATCCCCAAGTGATGCTTACAAAGTAAAAATGAACAAATTTATTCGGGCCAATTTAGATACATTTTCTGGAACAAACCCATCAATTGAACAAATTAATAAATTGAGCAGTACCGATCAAGTTTCAAACTTAAATATTCACACGAGTTTAACGAACGAGGCACTCACTCTAGTTCGTTCTTCTAAAGATATTATTGATATTGCTTCTAATAAAAAGAATGATCCTACCGATTCATACTACAGAGCTGCGCATAATTTTGTAGAAACTAACATAAACTCTTTCTTTCGCGAGTCTCCGACCATCTCCCAAGTTAATCAATTAATAGGTTTGATTAGCAATAATTCTCAACTTCACTCATTAATACTTGTTAAAACCCTCGAAAACATGAATCTTGACGAAGATGCATTTAGGAATTTACAATTTCCAGCTAAAAAGAGCAAAAAGTTGAAGAAACTGTTGTCAGATATTTTTCAAGAAAACCCTAGTTGGAGAAATATACACAAAGGCAAATCTTGTATTAAATATTTTGAGATATTCCAAACAGTTGTGGATAAAGTTAAAGGCATGCTAGACCCATTATAGCGCCTTATCTTGTTGTTTCTCCAAAAACAACAACGGCCAACAAATTGATAAGGTGCCAGGAAATTCTTTTGAAGAAATTACTATTATTATTTGCACCTATAAGTATCACTTCTTTTGCCAGGTTAGATTGGAGTATTCGAGGCATGCACTCGATATACTGTGCATATTGCATGGCTTTAAACTTATAATTTTCCTCCATGAAAATAATTGTGCTGATCTAATGATGGAGTAGGTTACAACTTGAAGTAATGGTATGCTTTATGGAGCGCTTACCTAATAATGAAAAAAATTCATAATCACTAGTACGCTGTTTCCCAGTGTAAATATAATTGATAAGTTTTTGCGTGCTTAGTGAACATTTGCTTGATGGATAGAGCTCAGGAAAATTTTTTGAAGAAATTATTATTATTATTTGCACTTATAAGTATCACTTCTTTTGCCAGCTTAGATTGGAATATAGAACGACTGCAAAGCCATTTAGGATATGGAGAGTACTCAGAGGTAAAAGAATTAAACTCAGATGAAGCTTGGGCGATATTAGCTTATGGTTTTACTGATGAAACAGACTATCAAGATATGAATGGTTACCTTCGTCACGGGTCTGATTATAAATTATATAATCAAACTGAAAAGAGTGTAAAAAAACTCATTGATGATATTATTTCAGCGGCGGAAAAACTTCCAAGGATGCCAGTTGGACTAATCGCATACCGAGGATTTAAGCTGAAATGGAGAAATGATAAGTGTTTTAGTACTGGTGAGGTTATTTCTGATAAGGCTTTTAATTCAATGACATTGAATAAAAAGATTGCGAATCATTTTGCTTTTAAAAAAGAAACTGGAAAGGGAGCTTTCTTAACACTTGAATTAGGTTCAAGTAAAAAAGGCATCATGATTATAGAAAATGATGAGGATGAAGTTCTCCTAATGCCAGGTTTAAATATAAAAATAACTAAGTCCTTCGAAGAGGAAGGAAAATGTTTCGCAGAAGGGCTAGTCGAATAGCCCGTGAGCCTTTCATAAACAATTTTGATTCCTTCAATTCGATAAGTTAACCTCAAGCATAATTTTCGAGAGCGCCTAGATAAGCGTGCTTTAACCGGAGGTGCAACTCCTCACCCGGGGCCAGGCCGTAAGGGGTTTTCCCTGAAGTGATTGGGCCTGCCCCGGAATCTAAAATAATTTTTTCATTTCCATTTTCACCTGCATCGCCAGTTGGTGACCCGTGGTCCTTATCAGTAGGCATGTCAGGATTATGAGGAAAGGGATCGCCATCAGTCGCTGGCAGTTGATCATTTGAACCATCATTTATCTTTGAATTCTTTTCACTTTTTCCCTACCTGGCGTGATTCTTTGTGTTTCGTTAGAGTCGAAATATTATTTTTTATTTCGTCGCTGGACATATTAATTGGTTCATTTTTTTTCTTCATTAATTGTGAAAAAGAATTTCAGAAGAATTGGAAGAGATTGTAAGACTCTTACGGCACACAGTTGTCGTCACTCCGCATTGTCATTGGCCATTCAGCATAACTCACTTGTTGATGTTAGGAACTTTGCAGGCCACTCAAGCCCTGTCACAATTACCATTTACCTTCACCCCAAGTTTGATGGCCACGTCGAGCAGTCTGTTGACGATTTGATCAAAGGCAATTCAGAAAATTAACTCGAAGCATTTTCGAAACATCTCAAGTAGTGGAACGAAATATATTCTAAATTCCAGAATTGTTGAATTTTATTCAAAGGCTGGAATATGGGAATTCTAAACCTTGATTTGGGAAATTGTAAGTTGTTAAAATTACGATGCTCTGAATCTCCTATTGAGATTAAAAAAGTTTAAGAGTTCGAGTCCAATTAGGATTGCTTTAAGCTATACTTGTTTGCTAAGAAAAATCAAATTAATTATAAAAAATGTGCTAAAAGATCGTTAATCTTAGCAGCGAGATAAACCTAAAATGGGGCTTAGTTTTTGCTGAGAGAAAAAGGTGGGCAAAGATGAAGAAGATCTTATATTTTTTAGGAGCAAAAGGTTTAATAAGCATTTTTATTATCTTTTTAGTTTCCTTTTTTTGTATTCAAAATAGTGAACCAATATCAGTCAAATTTTTCTTTTGGGAGTTACTACAAATTCCTAAACTTTATTTAGTTTTGGTTTCAATCTTTTTGGGCATAATTTTAGGCGCAATATTGAGTTGGAAAATTTCCACACATCGGCTTAAAAATGGCTAATGCTCTTCAATATATAAAAAAAATCAGATTTCCCATTATCTTTATAGTATTTATTCTAAGTTCATACCTGTTGCTAAAGTTTGCGTTACCATCCTTCGCATTATCAAAACTTAGTCAAGTAGTTTTAAAAGAAACAGGGTTTAAGTTAAACATTCAAAAAGTATTCTTTGAGCCAATTGGCTTCTCAGTTGATTTAAAGGGAGTGTCTTTTAGTAACAAGCACTCAATAAAAAACATTTCTGTCGATTTTTCAATAATGAATATCTTAAAAAAGCGTATTGTCATTTCAGAATTAGTCATAAGTGGGATCGAGGTTAAATTACTAAAAGATCAAAATGAATACAGTCTCGAAAATTTAAAAAAGTCGAAAACTCTCAAAAACGCTCCCAAGCAAGAACAAACGGAGTGGGGAATCGTTATAAAGAAATTCAATATTAATCAATCTAGATTTAGGTTTAACGATGGTCCCGTATTTAAAATAGATAAATTAACTATTTCAGACATCTTTTCTTTTAATAGTTCAGACAGGACCTCTCTTTCTGCTAAACTAAGCCTTAACGATTCTTTCGTTGAAATTAATGGTCATATCAAGAATTATTTATCATCAATATCTGGCGAATTTAATATCTTGTCGAAAAAATTTGATCTTAAAAATGCTAACTATTTTCTATCTGATAAATTAGGAATGATTGAAGGAGTACTAGGCACCAACGCGAATGTCAGCTTTGGTAATAATGGTCAGAAAGCGACAGCGGAATTAACCTTAAGGGATTTTAAGTTGTATTCAAAAGATTTAAAGACAATCGATTATTTTATTCACGACTTTAATTTAATAAACGGGCGAACTGAAATAAACAAAAAGGAAGTTATATTTAACGCAAAGGAAGTGAATTTTGAAAATTTAATTTTATCAATTAGAAAAAGTAAATTTAGTGCAAAAAATAGTTTATCTCGAACCTCAAAAATTCAGTTAAAAGATTTTCATTTTTCAAAACCTCATGTACTTGACTCAAAAAGTAAACCGATGACTTTATCTGCAAGATATAACAATGGTGGAGTTATCCGAGTAAAAGAATATTACAAAAATAAAGAAAAAAAATTAGATGCTAAATTTTTAAATATCAATTTATTACCATTCTCTGAAACTTTTGAATCAATATTGGGATATCAAGTTGAGACAGGAAAACTAGATTTAAATATAGATTTAGTGACAATTAATCATAATATAAAAGGAAAAGCGAAATTAGTTCTGAGTCAGTTTGGAATTGATGATGAAGACGAGTCTGGTAAAGATATTAAGAGTGAAACTATATTACCATTAAAAACGGCAATTTCACTCATTAGAAATGATAAAGGGGCGATTGAATTAGAATTTGATATATCTGGAGATGAGCGAAATCCTGAATTTGGATTTCTGCCACTGATAAGAAATGGACTTGGCTCGTTCCTTTTATCTAAATTAAGCTCTATTATAGCAACAAAAGCGGCTACACAGTTTTTACCACTATTAGTTTCAAGTATCCCATTTTCGCCTGGCAACGCTCTCCTACTTGTAAATGGTAGTTATAAATTTCTCACAAAACCAAGATTTCAAGATATCGAGTTTTTTCCAAACTCTGATAAGCTTAAAGACGAATCTAATGATACAATAGATAACTTAAAGAAGTTTTTATTAAAGAATGAAAAATTCAGTTTTGTTCTTTGTCCTCTTGCTAGTATTATTGAGTCAGAGAAAAAGGATAATGTGGTAATGCAAGACGAAGACAATACACTGAAGCTAGCGTTGTCCCGAATCGAAAAAGTTAAACTTGTATTATTTGATACGCCTGAAATTGTTCCTCAAATAATGTTCTGCCGCCCCAAAATCGTTAAGAAAAAAACGGCCGTCGGAATCCTCGAGATCTCACTCTAATATAAGTTTTGATAAAGAAAACGCTGCATCGCGTTCTTGAGTTGCAATGCATATTGCATGTGATAGGTTGCTGTAATGATAATGAATTTAAAAAGGTGCAGAAATAGTCAAGCGTTTAGAGTGTAAGAAAGAAGAGCAACGTGAGACGATATCTCCAAGGCTCCCAAGTAGTTTAATAGAAAATTTAAATTTATTCTGTCATGAGAAGACCTTTAATCGGACTGATCTAATTGAAGAATTGGTTACTAGCTTTTTGGCAGATCAAAAGATCAAAAAATTTGAGTAATGCTTGATCTTTTTACATGGAGAAAAGTGTGTTTAGAAAAATTTCTTATAGAATCATTTTTTTTATATTTTGTAATATCCTCCAGTTGGCCAATGCAAATATCGATTGCGAAAAACCTATTTTTTTAAAAAACTATGAGACTTTAAATGCGACTATTAAATCTCAGTTAAATCAAATAGAAAATTATTTAGAGAAAGGAGTTGGTGAGAACTTTTCGCCCTCGACTTACTTCGGGCATAATTTTGATGTTTTAAAAACTGATGAAAGAATCAACGAAATCAACAATGTCATAAATTTAAATAACGGAATTGCTACTGAAAATCAGTCTCTTGAGTATTGCCTTAGAAAGCTTAATCTTAATGTACGGCTGGGAAACTTGATCAAAAACTCCACTCAGCTTCAAAAAAACAAAATCTTATTATTGAAAAAAAATCTAGAACTTAATGACAGTATTAGAGCCGGCAAATTAACTCAAAGTGAACTCCCTGATTTAAAAAATAAAATTGGAAGGGAAAACAAAGAATCCCTTGCTACTCGCTCTGAGCTTGAAAATGACCTTATCAATAAAGAAAGTGAGGCAAACAAAGAAAAAGACAATACAAAAAAAGAATTACTTAATTATGAAGGAGAATTAACAAAATCAAAGATAGAACTCATTAATTCAAAATTAATAAGCAATAAAATTTTGGAAGGCAAAATTGAAAAATTTGAAAAATACTCTGCTAAGTTAGAAACTTTATCAAGTAAGCTTAACTCAAATGAACCTGAAGTAATTACAAAAAACTTTGAGGAGCTTGAGTCTCTCTGGCTTGGTTTATCTAATGAAAGTTATTCAGAATTGTTTAATAAAGGCCCTTCTTTTGAATTGCCACAGATACCTGAACCATTTGTATCTAATAGAGAAAAAGAACTTGTAGGAAGTCTAAATAAGCAAAGAGATGATCTTGTTTATCTCAAGAATGAAATTAGAACTCAATTATCAGAAAAAAGAAATTATGAGGTTAAGCTACTCAATCAGATCGTCAGTACTAGCAATACTCTCAGATCAAGTTTTTTTAATAAAATGGGAAAAGCTTATTTTTTTAAAAAAATATTTTCTCTAAACTCATATGTATTTTTAAAAAATGAACTAACCTCTTCTCCACATAGAGTGGTTAGTTATTTTTATTCAAAGTTTTTATTCATTAAAGAAAAAGTATCGCTAGGGAAGCCTGGGTACGTTGAGCTATTCTTTAAGTTTGCGCAACTCTTACTTATTCTCCTAGGTTTCATTTCTCTCAAGATGATCTTTTCAAAATTCAATGCAGCTGCAGATCGTTTTCTGCAAAAGACACTTGTTAAAACTGGGGGATCTTTTTTCCCCAAGAGGATAATATCAATTTGGAACAAATTAAAAGATAACGCTATATATATCCTTTGGTTGTTAGTTCTCTATTTAGTGAGTAACTTGTCCGCTTTAAGTGATTTCTCACTGTTAACTAAATCAATACAAGTTTTCTTATATTCTAAAATTTTAAAGTCAATTATTACGCTATTCCTTGGCTCTGTCTCCAAACTAGATATGGGAAGCTTCTCTAAGTTTAAGATTAAAGCAAACGAGACATCTAATAAGTTTAAGAACATCTTCCTGTTCTATTGCCTAACAATGATATTCATCGAAGCAACTGTTGGTAGAGTATATCTCTACACCCTCTTGAATTATATCGTCCTCTTTTACTCCATCTACAACATGATCATTGAATCCTCAAGGTGGGAAAATGAGTTTCGGCGCTACTCAGAAAAGAGGTTCTCTGGTGCATTGGTAGAGAAATACTTCAATAGTTTGAAAATAGTTCCACCCAAACTTAGATCATTGTTTATTTTATTATTCATATTAGTTTTTATGATTTTTGATGTACTGATAAACTATACCGAAAATTTTGAATTATCAAAAAAGATATCAGCTAATTTATTTAAAAAACAGATTGAAAAAGTTGAAGCTGAGGACGGGTCTGATGGAAAAATACCACAAGACTATAAAGATGAGTTTTCAATTAAGTCTATCAACGAGAGCGAGAAAGATGAATACGTACAAACAGTTAATGATCTAGAAGACAAAATTCTTTCAGAGGTGAGAGAGTGGACGAATGAAAAATCAGAGGAGCATTCACTTGTCGTTTATGGTGATAAGGGCATTGGCAAAACGACTTTGTTAAAAATGATTGGATCTGAAATAATAAAAGATGGAAAAATTGATGTAAAGTATGTGAATCTCCCCCCTAAAACGACAGACCGAAACTCGGTACAAAGGTTTATATCAGAAATATTCGATGATCAATATAACACTGATGAATTTGATATCTATAAATACGACCAGCAGTTGAAGAAAAAAACAATATTAATTATCGATGAGTCTCAGAATATTTTTCTGTCTAAGATCGGAGGCTTTGAAGCATTTTACGCATTAGTTAATATCCTCAATCTAAACACATCCAACATTTTTTGGATAATGTCTTTTAATAAGTATAGCTGGTTATACTTAGATCGTGCCTTTGGACGAACCCAGTATTTTAGAAATGTATTCGAAATAAAAGGTTGGAGTGACTTAAAGGTTAAAGAGTTAATCATGAGAAGACATGCCAAAACAAACTTCAAGCTTTCATATGATTTACTTATTAGTGCTACTAGATCTCAAGATGAAATAGACCGATACGCTTCTGTGGAATCTAAGTTTTTCAAACTGCTTTGGGAGCTATCAAGCGGAAACCCTCGGGCAGCATTACATCTTTGGATCTCGGCATTGTCCAGAAGAAGTAAGAATATTTTTAATGTCAATATACCTAAAGAGATAGAGTTAGATGGGATGAATAAGCTATCTGATGATTTGATGTTTGTAGCTGCACATGTCTTAAAGCACGAGAATCTTTCTTTTGCAGAAATCGAATCAACGACAAATCTACCAAAAGGTATTGTTCGAAATTCTCTCAAGCAAGGCCTAGAAAAAGAATTGTTCTATAAAGATGAAAGAGAACGCTACATGGTAGAAATTTCTACCCAAAACGGAATTATCCGTCACTTAAAACTGAAGAACTTTATTTATGGAAGCTAAAAAAGATATATCTTTACTTATATTTGATTTTTTTAAAATAGATAAAATTGTATTATTTATTTTTTTATTATTCTGTATTTATATCACGGTTAAGGTTGTATCTCTGTGGTCTGGAAAGCTGCAGGAAAAATTTAGCGGGCAACGTCTTTCAATTTTACAAATTACAACCGTTTTTTCATTCATTGCATATCTTTTTGGATTTCTTGCTGTGTTTTACTATGTTTTTCAGCCATCAAGAGAAGTATTAGTTGCAGTGGGTGGCTCTGCTGCAGTTGCTTTTGGTTTCGCTATGAAGGATTTAGTTGGCTCAATGATTGCTGGATTTATCCTACTTTTCGACAGACCTTTTCAAGTTGGAGATAGGGTTAGTTTCGGTGACGTTTACGGTGAAATAAAAAATATTGGTTTAAGGTCTGTCAGACTTGTAACTTTGGATGATAATTTGGTAACAATTCCCAATTCAAAGTTTTTAACAGATGTAGTCTCTAGTGGAAATAGCGGTGCCTTGGATATGATGGTTGTCGTGCCTTTTTATATTTCTATACATCAAGATTTAGAGATAGTTAACAAATTACTGTATGAAGTTATGATTACTAGTAGGTTCGTTTTTCTCGAAAAACCTGTTTCAATTACATTTGAAGAGATCACTGCTTCGAATAATTTTGTAATTAAGGCCAGCCTCAAGGCATATGTACTGGATGTAAAGTTTGAAAAATCACTTATGACCGATGTTGTTTCAAGAGGCAGCAAGATACTTTCTGATAACAATATTATGAGACCCATTGAAAATAAGAATAATTAATATTAGTAGGTATTTTAATGAACATTATCTTAGATAGAATAACTCAAAAGTTTCTTCCAGAAGTAATCAGTAAAATGATTGTGGATTGGATCAATAAAGTTGTTATCAGAACTATTTGTTTTAACTTTGTTTTATTTCTTATGGTGGATTATTCAAATAATAATGAATTTCACAATTAAGAAAAAAATGGACGAAACTAGTTTTTATTTCTTTAAGACTATTATTAAGTTCACTCTTATTAGCATCGCTGTGGTAACTGCATTTGATTCCGTTGGTATGAAAACATCTGCCATCCTGACCTCTCTTGGAGTGGCAGGCTTGACAATCGGATTTGCTGCAAAAGATGCTTTATCAATTTTAATTTCAGGTGTTTTATTTTTTATCGATCGTTTTTTCCTCTTAGGAGATTTTGTTGAAATTGATGGGCCTTATGGTGAGGTTGACCGAATAACTTTGCGAACAACTCGAGTCGTTACCCCAGATGGAAAAATGCTTGCGGTACCGAACACAGAGGTTATTAACAAGACAGTCGCTTCATATTCAAATTTCCCCAACCTAAGAATTGATGTGAGAGTTACTATTTCTCCAAACGAAAACCTAAATAATGTGCGTAAAATCTTATTGGAAATCGTAGAAAATGATCCCGCTTACTTGAAAGATAAAGAAGCGAAGGTCGTTGTTATTGAATTAGGAGACTATAACAATTGCCTAGAGCTACAGGCATGGCTTGATGACGAAAAAAACAATATTGAAAAGAGATTTGAACTCAGAGGAAAAATATTTAACGCTTTAACAGATAATGGCGTCGAAATGCCTTATCAAAGAATCCAATTACAGCAAATTATATTTAAGGTTGGAATCTATTCTTATACCTCGAATAGCGAAAAACGTACTGTTATTGATCAAGTAATTGAGTTGCTAAAAAAATAAATATATAGTAACTCTGTTTAATACAATCGGTATGTCGGGGAAGAGATTTATGGCCGGTTTATGGGTTTTGCCATTTATAAAAGAATGATAAAAAAGCTATGCTACGATTCTCACATCGCATTGATTATTAATGCTTGTATAATATATTTATTATGTAATTTTGAAAAAATCTTTTATCCCCATCAGTATATTATTAGCGGCCATGGATGCAAGTATTAATCCCATAACTTTACTAATAACAATGGCCCCTGAATTTCCTATTGTTTTCTGAATTTTATTTGAAAGACGCATTAGGAGAAAGTTGATAAATAAAACTATGCTCATAGTGAATGCAACGATTCCTTGATTCATAACAGATTGTCTTGAGCTGTCAGCGAGCAAGACAACAGCTAAAATTGCACCTGGCCCAGCAATTGAAGGAATTGCTAGCGGAAAAATTGCGGTTTCATTACCACTTTTGACAAGTTGAATTTCTTCTTCTGGTTTACTATCACCAAAAATCATATTAAGAGCAAACAAGAATAAAATTATTCCACCAGATGTTTGAAATGCAGCAAGGGGAACGCCTACTCGTTTTAATATAATTTCTCCTATCACTAGAAAAAATAATAAAACTCCCAAAGCAATTAAAGATGAAAATCTCGCGATTTTTTTCTTTTCTTTGTCGTCATAGCCTTTAGTTATTGCGATAAAAACAGGAACAGTACCAATAGGATCAATTACGGCCCATAAAATAATAAAATTGCTTATAAAATCATCTAAGTTAATCATCCTTTTCCTTGGGCCAAAACTTTTCTACGATATCGCATATTCAATGTTTCAATTAACAAAGAAAAGGCCATTGCGAAGTAAATATACCCTTTGTTGATATGCTGACCCATTCCTTCAGCCAAAAGCATCACTCCAATCATAAGTAGAAAAGATAATGCTAAAATTTTAATAGTTGGATTTTTCTCAACAAAATCACCAATGGACTTCGCTGATACAAGCATTACAAGCATAGAAACGACCATTGCAATAAGCATAATCCATATCTGAGTAACCATACCTACCGCAGTAATAACGGAGTCAAGAGAAAAAACAATATCAAGTAATATGATCTGAAAAAGAATAAAGTTTGAAGCTGCTCCAGTCATTTGCTGGATATTTTCTTCAGGAGATCCGGATACTTTGTGGTGAATCTCATAAGTAGATTTTGCGAGTAAAAACAACCCTCCAAATATTAAAATTAAGTCACGTCCTGAAAAGTTTTTCGATAAAATTGAAAAGAGAGGTGTCTGTAAACTCATAACCCAAGAGATAGAGAAAAGAAGAACAAAGCGCATAATAAGAGCAAGAAAGATTCCAATTTTGCGAATTCTTTCTCTTTTATTCTCGGGCAACCTGCCAACTAATATAGAAATAAAAACTATATTATCAATTCCCAGAACAATTTCCATTGCGATTAGGGTAATGAGAGAAATTAGGACTTGTAAACTTAACGGTTCCATTTAGCTCCCACTTAAAATTTCTTAGTAATTAAGATGGAGGAAGGTGTATTTCTTAATATATACTCACAAAAACTGCCTAGGTACAGTCTTTCGAGTCCAGCTTTACCGCTAGAGCCCATAACAATTAAATCTGAATTAAGGGTTTTTAGTGCGCCGAGCAATGCATCTCTTGGTTTTTGTTTAGAGGTTCCCTTGACTGATAATTCCTGAAGTCTTCCGTGTGGCTTAATCCCAGCAAAACTACTCTTCATCGAGTAAAAAGGTTCTACTCCCTCATAAAGAAGCTCAACATCTGCTAAATCATTAAAAGATTCGTTACTATTATCAATCCCCATTTTTTCATCGAGAATATGAATTGGGTAAACCTTTGAGTCAAATGTTTCGGAAATAACTTCTACCCAACTGGCAGCATCCTGAGATAATCCCTGAAAAGCAAATGGGAACGAGATAGTTTTGGGTCTAATGGCCCTTTCATCTTTTACAATAAGCACTGGAACAGGGGAAAGCCTAATTAGTTTTCCAACTATTTTTCCAAACAAAAAACTATCATCTTCTTTACTATCAAGAGAAATAACTAGAAGTTTACATTTCTTTTCTTTTGTAATCTCTATGAATTTTTTTATTTTGTCGCCATAAACAACTAAAGTATGAAGGTCGGAAATTTTACTTTGCCAGGATTCCACCTTTTTATTCAGCTTTTTTTCAATAGATTCATTTAACATTTTTGCTAAGTCTTTTGATTGTTGCTCAAATTCAGGAAAGAGTACGCCAACATTTTCTATATGATTTCGTTCATGGATATGCATAACTGTCGCTTCACATTTTAACTGATTCGCCCATACTATTCCTGCTTCAATTGCAGTATTTGAATTATCAGAAAGGTCTGTTCCTATAATGATATTTGCTTTTTCCATTGCTCCATCCCTGTAACTATTATTTTATAACTATTTCTCTTTATTTACTATTAAGTATTTTTTTATTAATTTTTGCTCAATATCTGAAATTTCTTTGTTATCAACTGGTATTTTAAGAAGCAACTTTACATCACCACTATCAGTCATTACAAGTTTGACTCTTGGTTCAACAGATGGAATCGCAATCCCTTCTTTCTTACAATACTTTGATATAGAGTCTTTGGCCTTATTTAGGTAAGCTGAACAAACTTCTTGGCCGGCCTCTAAAAGAAGTTTTTCTAATATTTCAATTCGATCTTGAGAATGCGGCACAAAGAGAAAGGATTTAATTGAAAAGTCCTGAAAATATGATTCGTTTGTGACAGATTTACTTAGAACAATACTATTAGGTATTGAAATGATATTCCCAGTTGTTTGCTGAGAATATTTTTCTGGGCCAATTTCAAGAATTTTAGTGGCAGTAAGTCTTTTCTCAATAACAAACCCACGAATCCCATCTACTTCTATTCTATCACTAAGTTTAAAATAGCTGTTTACTCGTATAAGGAATCCACCTGTAAAACACATTATAATTTCTTTTAATGCAATTACAATGGCAGCGGCAACAGCAAGTAAAGAGATGAAGACCGTTTGTAATTTTGCAAACCATAAGAAGAAAATGAACATAAGAAGAATAATTTTTCCATAATCTTTGATTTTTCTGTTCGTCAATATCTTCTCTGTTTGGTCAAGGTCTTCATTTTTTTCTACCTGATTAACTAAAATTCTTCTTAAAAAGACATATAAAACTATCAAAAAAACAGTAAGAAATATTGAATTTGAATGAGGGATTTTGTTAATAATATCGTATACTTTTGTCATTATCTACCTCGTCATTTCTTAAGATGGGCCAATTTCTTAAATTTCTTTAGCATTCTAAGTTGCGATGGAGGGGTATTGTCTCCACTTGAACCAGAATATCCAGCATGAATACCATCTTCTAAAATTTTGTAAGCTCTTTTCGCAAGTTTAGAGTTTGGATATCGTCTGATAACTTCTTTTAAATAAAAATTCTCTGTCCAATACTCATAATCATTCCAGGAACGAAATCTTATATTTCCAAGCATGAATAGGGCCTTCCCAAGGCGCTTCCCATTATCATAATTGTAGACGTAAGGGGTTAGATAAGTAGCGGCTATGTAAAAATCTGCATTGCCCGCATCGTCAGCGGGATATTTAATTTTTTCCATTCCACGCTCAAAATACTTTTCTCCTAAGCTGAAAAGCTCTTCCGGGTTTTTGATATTTTTTGGCATACGACCAAGCTTCTTCCAATTTTTTGCAACAGCTAACCATTCGTTAATGTCGTCCTCTTCAGCATCAGAAAGTTCAGTAGTCTTTGAAATAGACTCAAGAAAAGCAATAGTCTGTTCAGTATCTTTATAAACCCTTAAATAGATTCTACTAACTTGATCGATGGCCCAAAAAAATCGATTTTTAGATTTGGGAGTAACTTTGTTCTTATTCTTTTCGATATATTCGATAAATAAAGTCAATGATTCTTTGTAATTTTGTTTATTAAATTCTCTTTGCGCCTCACGGTATAATGATTCAAGCTCGATAATTTTACTTTTTATAGCTGGAGCAGGCTTTTGCGTACTCGAGCATCCGTAAATACAAAAGACAATCATTGTTATAACAAATTTTTTAATATTCATTCACCGTCCTTTGTTCCTAAAGTTTTAAGTAAAAACTCTATTCTTTTATTCCATCCTTACAGTTTTATCGCCGCGTTTACCTTCAAGTTTATTATCATAAAACCTTGTTGTGGGATAAGCGAAGTCGATAGTATTATCAGTTCTAAAAATCTTTAGCAGGTCTTCCCAAATCTTCTGTTCTACAGTTCGACGATTTCTTGGTTCACATACAAACCTTGCTGAAAGTCGCACCCCGTGATCAGCAACAGAAGTAAAAATTATGGGATCTAGTGCCAATTTTGGTAATAAAAATTGCTTTGATTCTTTTCTGAATTTTTTAAGGCTATCTTCATCGTAGACAAGAGAGTTATTCTTTAAATTTTCTTTAATTAATGTTTTCGCTTTTTCCCAGTCGCTCTCAAAAGTGACAACAATATCGACTTCATGCCATATATAAGGAAACGAAATATCATAATTAGCAATTGAGTTGGTAAAGACTTGGGAATTTGGAAGAAAAACAATTCTTCCTGTAGGTTGCTCTGAATTAGAAAAGCTACCTACTTCAAGAAGTGATATGTGAAGCGCTCCTAGATCTATAATGTCTCCCATGACATTTCCAATTTCAATTCTATGCCCAACTTTAAAGGGTTCTTTCCAGAAGATATAAAACCACCCGGCCAAATTGATGAGATAATCCTTAAAAGCGACGGCTAGCCCTGCAGTTAATAGACCGAGAAAAGTCGCGAGAGATTGAATTCCTGAATACCATGTTCCTCCGACAATCAGGAGAAGAAGAATATAAAACGTATAAAAATTAATCTTTTGCCAGCGATACTCTACATGTTCATCCTTGACCCTATTTGAAATCACTTTGCTTGCTACTTGTTTGATCAAAAGGAGTACAGTAAGCGCAATAACAGACTTTAGGATTCTTCCCTGCAGTTCTGTTGAGATACCAAGACTTAGTAAGTATTTTTGAAGTTCTATAATATTCATATTTTACCTATCGCAGTGAGCTCTCTTGTCAAAAAATTCATCCTTCTACCTCTACTTCAAAGTTTTTATTCGAAATAGCTTTTTTTAAAATAGCTTCAATAAGCTTTTGCCTTGATAATTTATTTTTCTTGGCAATGTTGTCAATTTTCAACATCACTTTATTATCAACTCTCAATGTTACCGTTCTTGTTGTTTTGCTAGCAACTTTTTTGATTTTCATTAAAATAACCTATCATAAACAGACCTAAAAACCAGCATTAAATAGATAGTGCAAAAATACATCTAAATATATAGCGCAGAATGTTGAAAACATATAGATAAATCGTCGAATTATTTGGTCAATATAAGGAATAAAGAGTAATGTATCTTGAGCTGAGGTTACCTGAATTACATAAAAAATGATTCATTCAGTAAATTTAGTAGTGAGATATTTATTAGGATGGTAAATTGGCAGACTTATATATTTTAGGATTAATATTCATATGTTTAATCTTATCTGGTTTTTTCTCCGGAAGCGAGACCGCTTTACTGCGATTAAATTTAAATAAAATTGATCGCTTAATTAAAGAGAAACCTTCTATCTCCTTGCAGGCGGTGAAAGAACTTAATAGTTCGACATCTAAACTTTTAGTCACTATTTTACTTGGCAACAATGTTGTAAATATTTTTGGTGCGGCGGCGGCGAGTAGTCTGGCAGTTGCACATTTTGGTGAAGAGAAAGGACTTATTGTGGCCACATCATCAATGACAATTTTAGTTCTTATTTTTTCTAAGATATTACCAAAAACTATCGCCGCAAATAATAGCCTTAAAGTTTCTACTCTCGTTGCTCTTCCACTCTATACTTTGCATAAATTACTTACACCTATTCACTGGGTTTTTGAAAAAATGATCGACCCATTGATCAAAAAATTTCAAGCACATGAAGATGGAGAAGAGGGACCTGGAAGTTATGAAGAATTAATGATGCTTGCCAGAGAAATTAAGCCTATCTCAAAAAAGAAAGGGGTGACTCCTTTAAAGATGATCGGTGCAACAGCAAAATCAACTGAAATTGTTTTAGAAGAAATAATGATTAATCGAGCACAAATAAAGGCCTGTTCGGTTGACTCTAGTATAGAGGATGCCCTTACATTATTAATCAATGATAGATACACAAGACTGCCTGTATATAGGGGCGATATCGATAATTTAGTCGGTGTAGTACACTTAAGAGACCTAGTTAAAAATCAAAAAAACAGTAACGTAAACCTTGAGAGCTTATGTCGTCCCGTTACATTTTTCACAGAAAAAACTAAATTATTTAAAGCTATGGCATTATTACAGAGTAATGGCAGGCACTTGGCAATCGTTAGAGATGAGTTTGGTATTACTCAAGGGCTTGTCACTTTAGAAGATATTATTGAAGAATTTGTTGGAGAAATTCGAGATGAATTCGATGAAATCGAACTTAGCCAGGTATTAAAATCTACGGACGACTCATATATTGTAGATGCATCTTTGTTTGTAAGTGATGTTAATAAAAGAACTGGTTTTAAGATTCGTTCAGAAAGACGAGATACTCTAAGTGGTTTCATAATTGACAAAATAGAAGGAGCAGTCAGGGTTGGTCTAAAGCATATTGACGATATATATGAATATGAAATTATAAGTTTAAATAAAGGAAGTATTGAAAAAATAAAAATAAGGAATTTAAATGTTAGCTGAAATTAAAAAGATGACAGAAGTTTTGGCGAATTTTTACTCACCTTCAGATTACAAAATTGGCGCAGTACCTGGAGAAGTGAAAATTGATGATGATTCATTTCCCCCTTTAGAAATGAGTGTTATAAATTACAACTCTGAAAAATTTTCAAACTATGCGATTGCAGATGTAAAAGAGATTTCTGAGCTTAAAGAAGACGATATTGTGTCTTGGCTAATTGTGAATGGTTTTGGGGGAAATGATTTTTTAGAAAAGCTTAAAGTTGACCTAGGTTTTCATGGCCTCGTCGTCGAGGACATTGTAAATATTAACAATTCTCCCAAAATAGAATTTCTTGAAGACTCTCTATTCATTGTTCTAAAGTTAGTATTATCGATTGATTCAAGACTAGACACTTCCGTTTCAATTATTATCAGAGGATCTAATTTATACCTCTTTTGTCCTGTTGCAAAATTCACACTAGGAAAGAAGCTGGTTAAGCGCATTGAAAATCAGCGAGGTGTTATTAGAAAAAAAGGAATTGATTACTTATTATTTGCCTTAGTAGACCTCGTTATTGATAGCTACTTTCCACAAATTGATATCATCGCTAATTCAATTAAGGAGATTGATCAAAGTCTATTTGAAAATAGGAACACTCGTCTGTTGCAAGAAATTAAAACAATAAGACAAGTTCTGAATGTTTACTTTGATAATCTACATCCTATCAAAGATATTCTTGCTAAACTGATCAATGATGATACTGAATTTGTAAAAGAGGAAAATGTAAAATACTTCAATCATGCTCTTAATCATGTCTCATTTTTGTGTGAAAGAATAAGCAGGCTAAAGGAGTCCACTTCAGACATCATGAACTTAAACATTTCGATGAATGGCCAAAAGATGAATGAGATTATGAAGATGTTAACAATGATGTCTTCAATTTTTATTCCATTAAGTTTTATTTGTGGCCTCTACGGTATGAACTTTGACTCCAGCAAGTCCCCATTTAATATGCCTGAACTTAGTTGGTATTACGGCTACCCCATTATTCTTGGTATGATGGGCACGCTTATTACGGGAATGATGATATATTTTTATAGAAAGAAATGGTTTTAAAACGAGAATAATGTGAAAAGAAAAGAATTAAAAATTATTGGTTGGAGAGAATGGGTGTCATTGACTGATTTAGATATTGATATGATTAAGGCAAAAGTGGATTCAGGGGCGAGAACATCCTCTCTTCATGCTTTTGATATAGAAATATACAAGCGTGGCGAAAATAAGTTTGTTAAATTTTCTATTCATCCAGATCAAAAGTCAGAAAAAAAAGAAAAAGAATGTCGTTCTAAAATATTGGAGTTTAGAAAAGTCAAAAGTTCAAATGGTCAAGTCGAATTAAGGCCAGTAATTTTAACGAAGGTAAAACTTTTGGATGAAGTTTGGGAGGTTGAAATGACATTAACAAATAGAGATGAAATGGGATTCCGGATGCTTTTAGGTCGAGAGAGTATTCGGAAAAAATTCTTAATCGATACAGGTAAATCTTTTTACGGAAATAAAAAAAAGAAAAGGAAAATAAAATGAAATTAGCAATACTATCTAAAGAGCCTAAAAACTACAGTACTAAAAGACTCGTTGAAGCTGCAAAGTTAAAAGGACACACTGTAAAAGTATTAAATACTTTAAAGTTTGCTTTGGACTTAGAGGAAGAGAACCCTGATCTTTATTTTCGCCAAAAAAGATTGAGCCACTATGATGCCGTTTTACCAAGAGTAGGTGTCTCAATAACCTATTTTGGTACTGCAGTTGTTAGACAGTTTCAACAAATGGGGGTTTATAGCCCAAGCTCAGCTGATGGTATTTTAAACTCTAGGGACAAGTTAAGGAGTTTTCAAATATTAAGCAAACACAAAATCGGTATCCCTCCCACAACTTTTGTTAAAGACAAGTTGGATGTTTTGCCTGCTATAGAACGTGTTGGAGGGGCACCAGTAGTTATCAAGCTTTTGGAAGGAACACAAGGGATAGGAGTTCTTCTTGCTCACACGTTGGAAATGGCAACATCCATTATAGAGCTGTTACAAAGCCAAAAACAGAACGTTTTAATTCAAAAATTTGTTGCTGAAAGCAAGGGGAAAGATATCAGAGCGATTGTGGTAGGAGATCAAGTTATAGCTGCCATGAGAAGAGTCGCTCAAGGGCAAGAGTTTAGAAGTAATGTTCATAGAGGTGGAATGACTGAGGCGGTTGAGCTTAGTGATGAGTATAAAGAGACTGCAGTTCGGGCCGCAAGATTGATGGGGCTTGGAATTGCTGGTGTAGACATGCTCGAAGGAAAAGATGGGCCACAAATTATGGAAATTAACTCTTCTCCTGGTCTAAAAGGAATCGAAGGTTGTACAAAACTTGATATTGCTGGAGCTTTTATAGATTATATTGCGGCAAAAGTTGACTACCCTGAAATAGATTTAAAAGAGAAGCTTTCTGTAAGTAGAGGGTATGACATTACTGAAATTTTCATACCCAAAGAATCTGAATATATTGGAAAAACTATTTCAGAGTCGGGGCTTAGGGAAAAAGACATCAATGCTCTTTCTTTACATCGAGATGGATCTGTTTTTCCTAACCCGAAGGATGACAAAGTTTTGAAAGCAGAAGATCGAATACTTTGTTTTGGAAAAATTGAGTCAATGAAAGATCTTATTCCTGAAAAGACAAAGAAAAGAAGAAGACCAAAGCTTAAAAAGCTTGCAAAAGAAGATATTGATAAAATGTTGGAGAACGAAGCTGATGTATGAAAACTCATTAAGAGAAGATCCTGACAAATTAATTATTGGTGGAGTAATAATTCTTAGAGGTGAGAGAAAAACAGTCCTTCTCGAGTCTGCTGCCCTCTATGATTATACAAAATTAACTATTCCAGTTGAAGTGATTAGAGGAAAGGAAAAAGGTCCAGCTCTTTTTATTAGTGCAGCGGTACATGGAGATGAACTTAATGGTGTTGAAATAATTCGCAAACTTCTTAAAAAAAGCTTTCTTAAGAAAATAAAAGGGACATTAATACTTGTCCCAATTGTCAACGTCTTTGGTTTTAACTATAAGTCTCGATATCTACCCGATCGCAGGGACCTTAATCGATCTTTTCCAGGTTCTAAAAATGGATCACTTGCAAGCCGATTGGCCTATATATTTATGAAGGAAATTGTCTCCAAATGCACTCATGGAATAGATCTTCATACCGGTGCTATTCACCGAACAAATTTACCTCAAATCAGGGCCTGCCTTGATGACAAATCAACAAAAAGCTTAGCCGAGGATTTTGGAGTTCCTGTTGTTATCGATTCAAAAACTAGAGATGGTTCTCTTCGAGAAGCAGCAAGAAAGAAAAAAGTATCAATGCTCCTTTTTGAAGGAGGAGAGGCACTTCGATTCGAAGATAACGTTATCAATATAGGACTTCGGGGCTGTATCTCAGTGATAAAAAAAATTGGAATGATCGAAGGTTCAGTCGTAAGGAAAAATGCATTAAATAACTCCAAGATATACATTGCAAAATCAAGTTTTTGGAGGCGAGCACCGCATAGTGGTGCATTTTCGGCACGGAAAAAGATTGGGGAGAAAGTCAAAGCTGGAGATATATTAGGGATAATTGCAGATCCTTTTGGAAGAGAACCATTTAATGTCTTGGCCGAAGATGAGGGAATTCTTATAGGTGTTGCGCTCTTACCACTAGTAAATCAAGGGGATGCAATGTTTCACATAGCAACTTTCCATAACCCAGCTGGCGTAAAAAAAGCTCTTGAAATGCATGATGAATTTGAAAGCTGAAATATAGGTAATCGTTTTTTAATGAGTCACCTTGGTTCCAAGCAAAAGATAAAAGGTGATGCTAATTTCCACGATTTATGTCAAATTGTAAACCTTGGGGATGGGTTAGAAGATGGTCTGTTCTAACTAAGCAAAAAAAGAAACTAAGTACGGACTAGGAGAGTCGTTATCATAAATAAATTATATCAAGATTGGTTAATTAACTGTATTTCTTTATTAAGAAATTCTTTAATCCCCTGCATTTCAATAATGATTTTAATTGGAGTTATTAATTCGCATACATTTGCAAATGACCGCCCCAATTTGGATAGCATGTTTAAAAAAAAATGTTGTCTCGGATGGCGAGAATGGGTCAAGTTACCAAAACTTTTTAAAGAAAGAATTATGGTAAAAGTGGATTCTGGAGCAAAAACGTCTTCCCTTCACGCCCGAAATATTGAAATTTTCGAGAAAGAAAATGAGGAGTGGGTCAAATTTGTAGTTTTTCCGAAACGTGACTCCACAAAAATTAAATATGAACTTCAAGCAAAAGTAATTGAAACAAAAAATATTCGAAGCTCGAATGGAAAAATGTCCATTCGCCCTGTAATTGAAACGCAAATATCTATAGGAGGGAAAACATGGCCAATTGAAATCACTCTCGTGGATAGAAGTGTTATGGGTTACCGTATGTTACTAGGCAGAACTGCATTTAGCGCAAAATTTCTTATTGATTCTGGAAAATCTTATATACTTTCGGAGAAAAACCTAGGCGTGGCCTCCAAGGCAAAGATTAAGCAGGGGATGATAACGAGAACTATCGAATACTTTCGTAATATAAAAGGTAGTTTCCTCGGAAATTTAGTTGAAACGGGCCTTGCGATCTTATTTATTCTACTTGTTCGTATCTACTTTTCTAGAGTGATCAAAAATAAAAAATTCCATAGTCCCTCGGCAAAAAATAGATTTGCCGTTTATACCCGTAACTCAACTCTTCTTTTATTATTGATAGCCATTCTTGTTATATGGTCAAATGAATTTAAAACTATTTCAATATACCTAATGGCCATCAGTGTAGCGACAGTATTAATGATGAGGGAAGTAATAAAAAATTTACATGGAGGATTTTTATTAACGGGCTCACGTCCGTTTAAAATTGGTGACCGAATTAAAATTAAGGACGTGCGTGGAGAAGTAATCGATACAAATTTTATGACAACAAAGGTTGCTGAAGTTGGAAAAAGTGATAGTAAACTGAATGGCCATGTAATAACGTTACCCAATAGCATCTTCTTAAGTGCTTCAGTTACTAATGAATCCCATGAAAAGATGTATGTATCCCATACATTCATTTATCCTTTGAAGGAAGAGAAAGATTGGAAGGAAAAAGAATCACTTTTTTTTGAAGTCATTAAAGATATAAGCTCCAGTTACTATGAGGATGCAAAAAAAGTACTAAATTCATATGAGCAAGTTGAAACAACTGCCTTTGAACCTAGTTTTTCTTATTCTTTTCCTTCTCCGGATCGTGTTAATATGGCCATAACTATGCTTGTTCCTACAAATAAAAAAGAAGAAGTGGAATCTCATATCACAAGAGAATTTCTTGAAAGGTTACATAAATCGTGAATAAGAGAAAAAAATATCTGTCCTTGTTTATAGTTTTCTGTCTTGGAGTATTTTTAGGGAAGTTCGCTTTTCAAAAGGATTCTGTACCTGCCCAAAGTACAATAATGAAGGGGCAAAGTAAGAAAGTTGCTACTCATAATACTTGTAACGAGAATTCTGATTTAAAGACCTCTCTGCAAAGTTGTCTGGAAGAACTTAAGTGTAGGCAGTTCTTTCTGGAAGATCTTTTCGGTGCTTTTTGGCCCAAACGAGAGAGTCGTAAAAACTTTGATGGTT
>Ga0316206_1000846_pt1 | contig 33345 bp, 32 predicted proteins | sample 6monthpyrite_MG_FD_204942 | JGI IMG/M metagenome (GOLD analysis project Ga0316206, IMG submission 204942) | Microbial mat bacterial communities from mineral coupon in-situ incubated in ocean water Damariscotta River, Maine, United States -... | ecosystem: Environmental > Aquatic > Marine >... | reverse complement strand
GCGGTGCTCGAATACTTAACCCCCTACTTGCATAATTCATTAGCGGCGCTTTCATTAGCCCCTCCAACCCCCGACCCCCGCTTGTCCAAACGGGAAAAGGAAATATTGCAATGGGTCATGATGGGGAAAACCAACTGGGAAACTTCCGTTATTCTCAAGATTAGCGAGCGGACGGTGAAGTTCCATATGCAGAACGCGATGGGGAAACTGGGGGCTTCGACTCGCGCGCACTTGCTCGCGATTGCGGTGAAGGGAGGGTTGATCGAACTGTAACCATCCAATCCAGGAAATGGGGCCGACTCTGCCGGTTTTGCTCGCGAAACTCCTCCATATCTAAAATTAGCGGCACCGATTGCACGCCGCCATTCAGGGGCCGTACCGGCGCAATAGGCGTCCATGGATAACCAAGGCGATTCAGCGTCTTCAAATAACGCTGTTCCACCACCGAATAAAGATAGCGAATACTATTCGCTGTCGCCCATTGATATATCCCCTTGTAGAGAAACGCGGTAATCTGATAGCTGGAATAACGCTTGTCCTCAACCGGCATCAGCGTGGTTAAACGGGTGATCTCGATGGTGTCCCGCCCCTTTCGCAGTGCGTAGCCGGCGGGGAGCAACGCGGAAAACTCCCGCTCCAGCATGAACATCCGGTCTCCCGTCAAAATTCTCGCCAGCCCCACTAATTGACCGTCTGGGGAAAACACCCCCATCGCCAGCGCCCAGAGATCGTAACGGTCGATTTCCATTGCGTCCGGGCTGGGGGCCACCCATTTCAGTTTTTCGCAAAACACCCGGTGGCGAAGCTGATACGCCTGAACAAAATCCGCTTCACTCTCAAGCAGCCGGACGCAAAAACCTTCCTCGTAGAAACATAACGCATTGTGAAACATGGCAAGACTCCTTGTTTTTCGTTGCCGAAGGAGCCTTCATTACAATGAATGGGCGCGGCCTCGTGTGCTGTACAAAAAGCCGCTTTATGCGGAGAGCCGGATTTAAATTATTTCCAATTCGTTGAAAAGATCACCGCGCGCCACCCCAGAAAAAACCACCAGAAAAACCCCACGGAATTTATTACATATTTCTTAAAATTTAATATGTTAAGAAATACCCTGCCATGCTGCGGCCACTCTGCCCCGGCTACGTTGTCATGAGCAGAAAATCTTTCTTGCAATTATCTAATCTTAACGTAAGATATAAGTATAAATACGCAAGGAGATTATCATGAATACCGTTGACGTTCTCATTCACATCACTCCAACGCTGGACGATGAGGCCAAGCAATCCATGACGTCCGCCATAACGGCGCTACCCGGCGTGAACGCGGCGTATTTTAAAAAACCGCACTTACTGCTGGCGCGTTACGACCACCGCACCCGTGAAGCGCGGGAGTTGCTTCACGCCGTTCAGCGGCAGGGGTTAGACGCGCAATTGGTCGGCCTGTAACCGCGCCCGGAGAATAGTTGATGGAACCTCGTGTTCACGGCCGGTTTAAGATCGGCGAGGCGGCGCAGCGGCTGGACACCTCGGAGCGCACCTTGCGGTTTTACGAAGAGGAAGGACTCATCGAACCGCTACGCACGCCCCGAGGCACCCGCCTTTATTCCGTAAGCGACATCGAACGCGGCAAAGTGATCCAATTGCTGGCGACGGCGGGTGCTTCGCTTCGGGAAATCCGGCAAATCGCGCATATTCGCGCGGAAAGCGCCACGGGAGACGAGGCCGGCCGCGAGGTCTGCCGTCATCTTAAAACGCTGCGCACGAATATCAGCGCGCAAAAAAAACGGCTCCAGTTCCTGGAACGGGAAATTACCCGCGCGGAAAAGGCAGTACACGCTTGTTTCGGTTGCACGCTTCTCCCCCATCACCGTAGCTGCATCCACTGCCCCGTGCTGAAAAAACTGGCGCAGCCGTTCTTGCTGAATCTGGTGCTCGATCCCTCCCATGACGACGCCGAGACGGCGGCGGAAAAGGATGGTGCGTAATATGCGCGCCATTGATCCGGCCGCGCGGCCGCCGCGGAATTGTGCAATAGCTATCGACGCCACCTATCGGGATACGTGGCAAGACGGCTTTGGCGCCGCCGGATGGAAGTTGGACAGCGGCATCGACGACGCCGAGGTGATCGCCGCCACCGCCTATACCGGCGAGCGCATCCGAACGTCGGTGCTGGTGCACGATATGCTGGATCATTATCTATCCGGCTTTCCCTTGAGCGGACACCGCAATGAAGCCGCCGCCATCGCACAACTGGGATTGCGAACCGGCGCGGACATCCGCCCCGACATCGCGCAGATGATCGACGAGGACGTTCTACACGGCCATGTGATCGGCGAATCGCTGGAAAGTTTTTTGCCTGCCGCGCTACGCGATCATTTGCCGATGGCTGGAGACAACCGGGAAAAAATGGCGGTGCTCGTGCGCAAGCTAGGTAGGGAAATGGTTATAGAACAACTGACCGCGCGCTTTATCGCCTTGGGGAAAGCGGCGATTCCCGCCGCGGAGGCGGCGTGGCGCCGCCAGGGGCTCGATATTCGCCGCCGCGCGGCGCTGGGGCAATGCCTGCAACGCCTATTGGAACGCATCGCGCGTGCCGTCGAGAAAAACGAAATCACGCGCGCTCGCGCGACATTTCAAATCGGTAATCGCCAATGCGCGGTGGCAGTCCGCGCCGGCGGCGGTTTCTCTCGACGCTTCACCGCATCCGCCGCCAGGTAAACGTCCGCCGGTCAATAAGGCGGGCGACGTGGATGCCGCGCGCTTGCTGCCCCCGGCGCGAATAGCCAGCCGATGCGTGCGGCGTCCCGCCGCCTTTTCGCTGGAGGTCGCGAGAAAGCAAGACACGCCGCGAGCGCTCTATATATCTACATAACGCTGGGCTAAATTGCGAAGGAGCGATAACGGCGGAGTCAATTTAAGCCCTTTGTTAGGCATTCACACGGTCTCCATGACTAGGTGGCGTTGAGATGACAAGAAACTCCAAATCCTTGGCGTCTTCGTTACTAAGTCTATGCGCGACACCTGCTGGAACATGAAAACCTTCTCTTTCCTTGATTGAATAGACAATACCGGCAACCTCGAGCGTTGCAATACCACTAAGAACGAAAAAGAACTGTTCCGCTTTATTGTGCAGATGGCGAACTTCAGAACAACCGCTTGGCACTTGCTCCTGAATTACACTAAGAGCCGTTGATTTAGCAAGATGCCAACCGCCACAGATCTCTCTCCCCATAGATAATGTTGCGCATTGTCTTTAGAAATAATGGGCATGCTTACTTCTTACGCATCACAATACGTTAGACTGTCCTGGAAAAGCGCGGCTGTGCATCCGACGGCTGCTTTAAATAGGCGTCGAACGGCATGGCGATATTCCGCAGAAAAATGCGGCCGACGGCGGTCACGATAATATTGTCCGCCGTCAATTCCACCAGCCCATCGCACGCCATGGCGCGCAGTTCTTCCAAAGCGTCGCTAAAATAAGTGTCGAAGTCTATTCCCCATTGCGCCCCGAAACGGGTTTTATTCAGCTCCAAGTCGCACATGAGGCGGGTAATCGCGTCGCGCCGCAACTGATCTTCCCGACTGACGCGCAGCCCCCGCTCGACGGGAAGCCGCCCTTCGCCGATCAGCCGCTGATAATCGGCCAGCTTCTTCACATTCTGGACATAGACGTCGTCGGTCTGGCTGATGGCGGAAGCGCCAAAGGCGTAAATATCGCAATGCCTGTGGGTGGTATAACCTTGAAAATTGCGATAGAGGGTTTTCTCCTGCTGCGCCCTGACGATTTCGTCGTCGTGCTTGGCGTAGTGATCCATGCCGATATAGACATAACCGGCCGCCGTCAACGCGGCCATGATTTGCTGCTGTAACGCCAGGCGGGTGGATAGACTCGGCAGGTCGGCTTCAACAATGAGCGTTTGGTGCTTTTTCATCCACGGCACATGGGCGTAATTAAAAATCGCCAGCCGGTCGGGATTCAGCGCTACGATCTTATCCAAGGTCTCCTGGTAGCCGGCCGCCGTCTGATGGGGCAACCCCACCATTAAGTCGATGTTAATACTGTCGAAACCGGCGTCGCGCAACCAGCCGAACACCGTGCGGATCAGGCTTTCCGGTTGGACGCGGTTGACCGCCCGCTGCACCTGGTCGTTTAAATCTTGCACACCCAGGCTGATCCGGTTGAATCCGCAGTCCCGCAGTGCTTGGACATGCGCCTGCGTGAGCTCGCGGGGATCGACTTCGCAACTGATCTCGGCGTCTTCGCCAATGGAAAAACGCCCAGCCAATTGCGCGAATAGCCGCCGGATGTCCTCGGGATGCAGATAGGTCGGCGTCCCTCCACCCCAGTGCAATTGCCGCGCCACGCGACGGGGGCTCGTTAATTCCGCGACCCGGTCGATTTCCTGAAATAGCGTGGTTAAGTAGTCTCGCGCCTTATCGTAATTGCGCGTCGCCACCATGTTGCAACCGCAGTAGTAGCACAGGGTGTCGCAAAAAGGGATGTGGACATACAGCGATAGATCGCGCGCCGCTTCCTGGCCTTGCCGTAGTTCGTCCAACCATTGGCGCTCGCCGAACTGCTCGGTGAAATAAGGCGCGGTTGGATAAGAAGTATAGCGAGGGCCGGCCTTGCTGTATTTTTCCAGTAACGCGAGTTCCATAACGCAAGCTCATCAACATCGATAGCGGCCATTATAACCCGTTTCGGCAACCCAGCCTTGATCCGCGCCAGGCCGCGAGGCCGCTGCGACGCATACTTCTTGTCGCGCACTTTTCACGTTCTTCACGCATTTTTACATATGTTTTTATTTATATCAGAATGTGACGTTAAGGTTAATTAAATAACGGAAAAACGAGATTGTAGAAAATCCCCCTGAAACGCTGCATAATTGCGTCACCTCTTATATTCTCTAGGCTGAGGAGATACGCATGGCTGCTTTCCCCAAGGAGATTTTCAAGGCTTACGACATCCGCGGCATTGTCGGCAAAACCCTAACGCCAGAGATTGTAGAGGCGATCGGGCAGGCCATCGGCTCCGAAGCGATCGCCCGCCAGCAATCCACTATCGTGATCGGACGCGACGGCCGGCTTTCCGGCCCGGCCCTCGCGGAAGCGTTAGCGCGCGGCATCCAAAAAAGCGGCGTCGACGTGATCGATGTGGGCCAAGTGGCCACGCCCATGCTGTATTTCGCGACCCATCAGTTGCAAACCGATTCCGGCGTCATGGTGACCGGCAGTCATAACCCGCCCGATTACAATGGATTGAAAATGGTGCTGGGCGGGGAAACCCTCGCGGGAGAAACCATTCAGGGCTTGCGGGAGCGGCTGGAGAATGGCGCATTATCGACCGGCGGCGGCGGTTACCGCCAGCACGACATCGCCGACGCCTATATCCACCGTATCCTCGGCGACATCAAGCTGGCCCGGCCGATGAAAGTCGTCATCGACTGCGGTAACGGCGTACCGGGGGCTTTCGCGCCCCGCTTGTACCAGGAGCTGGGATGCCAGGTCACCGAATTATTTTGCGAGGTGGACGGCAATTTCCCCAATCATCATCCCGATCCGTCTCAGCCGAAGAATCTCCAGGACGTGATTGCCGCTTTAAAATCCTCCGACGCCGAGATCGGTCTGGCGTTCGACGGCGACGGCGACCGCTTGGGCGTGGTCACCAAGGACGGCCAAATTATTTTCCCCGACCGTCAGTTGATGCTGTTCGCCCAGGACGTGCTTTCCCGCAACCCGGACGCGATGGTTATTTTCGATGTCAAATCCACCCGCACGCTCGCGCCCTGGATTACCCGCCACGGCGGCAGGCCTCTGCTGTGGAAAACCGGCCACTCGTTTATCAAGGCGAAGATGAAGGAAACCGGCGCGCTGCTGGCGGGCGAAATGAGCGGGCATATTTTCTTCAAGGAGCGCTGGTATGGTTTCGACGATGGCCTTTACGCGGGGGCCCGGCTGCTGGAGTTTTTGAGCAAACAAGCGGATATTACCGCCACGCTCCACGCCTTGCCGGATACGGTGAATACCCCGGAGTTACAGATTAAGATGGCGGAAGGTGCACACTACGCACTCATCGAGAAGCTGCAAAAAAGCGCCCGTTTCCCCGATGCGCAAGAAGTGATTACGCTCGACGGCCTGCGCGTAGAGTACGCCGACGGCTTTGGCCTGATGCGCCCGTCAAACACCACGCCGGTGATCGTATTGCGCTTCGAGGCGGACGATGCGGCGGCGCTACAGCGTATTCAGCAGGATTTCTGCCGGGTGCTGCTGGACGCCGCGCCCGATTTGACACTCCCTTTCTGAGGCGCTACTGGCGATGGAACACCCGCCTTGGAATCAGAAAACGCCGCCCTGCTTCGTTTTGCCACCCGCCGGCGCTGGCACCGTTTGGTCGGCTATGGCCCCGGACGCGCGCATTCTTCCGCTCGCCGCGACGGGCTGGCGCGGGAAACACGGTTATCGGTTTATTCTCCAGTAGATTCCGGCCTTTCGGGGAAGCTTGAATAGGAACGGCTCATGCGCTTGATCCCGGTGAACAAGAACGACCTTTCTCTCGGCGCACCCCTGCCGTGGCCGATTTTCGATCAGGATAGCCGCCAACTCATGGGCGCGGGAGAAACCATCGCCACCGAGGATCAGCTGCAAACGCTGCTGGATTGCGAACCGTTCCGCGAACTCGTCTGGAAGGAAGCCTCGGGTACGGAAACCGCCGACGGCCAAGAGGCCGCCCAACTCGCGGCCTTGGAAAAGGAACTGGCCGCCCAGGAAAATACCTTTCAGTTTAGCGACATGCGGCTTAAGGTGGGCGACCGGCTACAGCTCCAGCCGCCCGCGCAGGTCAGCCAGGAGCGCTTCATCGTTAAGCTCATCGGCTATCTGGAAAACAGCAGCGTCTTGGTGACCACGCCTTATCACGACGGCCTGCGGCTACCGCTGCGCGAGGGGGAAAAAATTATTATCCGCGCCTTCTCGGGGCAAAACGCCTTCGGCTTTTCCAGCACCCTCGAAAGAATCTGCAAGCTTCCTTTTGAATATCTTCATCTCTCATTCCCCGCCACCGTGCAAGGCATGGTGGTGCGCAAATCCCCCCGGGTGCGGATAAAGATTATCGCCTCGATCGTTAATCAAGATCGGGACGGGGAAGACCGCACTTTTTCCGGCATCGTTTCCAATCTGAGCATCTCCGGCGCGCTGCTTAATGCCCGCCACCCCCTAGGGGAACAAGGCGACCACCTCAAAGTCGCCTTCCGCGTCCATTTGCATCAGGTGGATGCCTATCTCACCGTAGATGCGGTGATCCGCGCGGTCTTCAGCGACGCGGCTTCGGAAGACGCCGCTCCCGCGCAGATTCATCATGGCCTTGAATTTCAACAGTTGTCGCCCAACGACCGGATGGTTTTGCAGAGCCTTATTTATCAACACATTATAGAAAATCCGCACAATATTACCTAACCGTGCCGCGCGTGATGCGTGCGCCATGCCGGTCATTTGGTTCGGATTATTCAGGAATCCCCACGACACCGTATTATAATTTCCCCCATGCGCTATCCGTTAATCCGCTCCTTGCTATTCAGTTTACCTCCGGAAACCGCCCATCGCGTCACCTTGACCGGATTGCAATGGCTGCACCGTCTTAAACTCTCCGCCTTGCTCGCGCCGCCCCACCCGGACAGCGCGCCCTGTACGGTGATGGGACTGGCGTTTCCCAACCGCTTGGGGCTAGCCGCCGGTCTCGACAAGAACGGCGAATATATCGACGCCTTGGCGGCGCTCGGCTTCGGCTTTATCGAAATCGGCACCGTCACCCCCCGTCCCCAGCCGGGCAATCCCCGCCCCCGGCTATTCCGAGTGCGCGAAGCCCAAGCGCTCATCAATCGAATGGGGTTCAACAACCACGGCGTGGACGCGCTGGTGAGTCATGTCCGCCGCGCCAAATACCGTGGCATTCTCGGCGTCAATATCGGCAAGAATGTCGATACCCCCCTGGAGCGAGCGGCTGACGATTATGTCGCTTGCCTGCGCAAGGTCTATGCCGATGCCAGTTATGTCGCGCTTAATATCTCTTCGCCCAATACGCAAGACTTGCGTAAACTGCAAGGAGCAGGAGCGCTGGATCGGCTGCTAGCGACGCTAAAGACCGAGCAGCAAGCGCTCGCCGTCCGTCACGGCAAATACGTGCCGCTGGCGGTTAAGCTGGCCCCCGACCTGGACACCCGGGAAATTATCGCGATTGCCGACACTCTGCTAAAACACGAAGTGGACGGCGTGATCGCCACGAACACCACCCTCTCCCGTCAAGGCGTAGCGCCTTTTCCCCATGGCGCTGAAAGCGGCGGCTTGAGCGGCGCGCCGCTGCGCATCCGCTCCACCACCGTAGTTAAGCAGTTAAGCTTGGCGCTGGCGGGAAAAATTCCCATCATCGGCGTCGGCGGCATGATGAACGGGCTCGACGCGCAAGAGAAAATCCGCGCCGGCGCCAGTTTGGTGCAAATTTATAGCGGGCTGATTTACCGCGGCCCGGCGCTCATCGAGGAAATCCTCGCCTCTCTGCGGGTGGAAACCCCGGCGGCGTAAGAAAGAGGAAACGGCGATGCGAATCGGCATTCCCAAGGAAATTAAAGACCATGAATTCCGTGTCGGCGCAACACCGGCCGGCGTTAGGGCCTTAACGGACGCCGGTCACTCGGTGCGGGTGGAAACCGGCGCGGGCGCGGCGATCGATTTCGACGACGCGGCCTACCGCGCCGTGGGGGCCGACATTGCAACCCATGCCGCGGCGGTTTATGACGCCGAGTTGATCGTTAAGGTTAAGGAGCCTCAGTCGAGCGAATTCCCGTTGCTACGCGCGGGGCAAACGCTATTTTGCTATCTTCACCTCGCCGCCGACGCGGCGCTAACCCATTATTTGCTGGAACGGGAAGTGACGGGCGTCGCGTATGAAACCGTCAGCGGCGCCGATGGCGAACTGCCGCTGCTGACGCCCATGTCGGAAGTCGCCGGACGCATCGCGATCCAGGCCGGGGCCGCCGCCTTGCAAATGGCCAACGGCGGCAATGGCACGTTGCTTGGCGGTGTTCCCGGCGTGCCGCCCGGCAAGGTGGTCATTCTTGGCGCCGGCGCCGTCGGCCGCCAATCGGCGCGCATGGCCATGGGCTTGGGCGCGGATGTCACCTTGCTGGATATTAATCTGGAGCGCCTGCGCGCGCTCGACGACCTGTTCGCTCCCCCGCTCAAGACTTGTTATTCCAGCGCCCACGCCATCGCGGAATTAACGGCGACGGCGGACTTGGTGGTCGGATCGGTGTTAATTCCCGGCAAACGCGCGCCCAAGCTGCTGAGCCGGGAAGCCGTCCAGCGCATGAAGCCCGGCGCGGCGCTGGTGGACGTGGCCATCGATCAAGGCGGCTGCGTCGAAACCTCGCGTCCCACCACCCACTCTCATCCGCTCTATGTCGAGGAAGGCGTGGTGCATTATTGCGTCACCAATATGCCGGCCGCCTGCGCCCGAACAGCGACGCAAGCGCTGACCAACGCCACCTTGCCTTATGTTCTGCAGCTGGCCACGGCGGGCGCGATGGCGGCGCTGCGCGACGACGCCGGGCTGCGCGACGGACTGAACACTTACCGCGGCCAATTAACTAATGCTGGCGTCGCGGAAGATTTAGGGCTGCCATTCGCCACCACGGCCGCCGCCTTGCAATCCGCATGACAGCGCGCGGCGCACTACTCCGCCGGGTCATTGCGTCATTGCTACCGGCGGCGCGATAATTAGCGCCTTCGATTAGCGATTCGATTAAAATAGCGCGCGATGGAAAATTATGCATTAATCCTGGTCGGCACGGTTCTGGTCAACAATATTGTCTTGACCAAGATGCTTGGCTTGTGCCCCTTCATGGGGGTGTCGAAAAAACTCGAAACCGCCTTCGGCATGGGTGCGGCGACCACGTTCGTGCTTACCCTGGCCGCCGGCGCCAGCTATTTGATTAACGAATACTTGCTCGGCACCGATTACGCCTATCTGCGCACCCTGTCGTTTATCGTGGTCATCGCCGGTATTGTCCAGTTCACCGAGATGTTCATCCGTAAAACCAGCCCAGTGCTCTACCAGGTGCTCGGTATTTACCTGCCGCTCATCACGACCAATTGCGCCGTGCTGGGAATCGCCCTGCTCAACGTCCAGGCGAAGCATACCTTTCTGGAATCGCTATTTTTCGGGCTGGGCGGTGCAATCGGTTTTTCCCTGGCGCTGGTGATTTTCGCCGCCATGCGCGAGCGCCTGGAGGCGGCGGATGTCCCCGCCTATTTCAAGGGTTCGCCCATCGCCATGATTAACGCCGGCCTGCTGAGCTTGGCGTTTATGGGATTTTCCGGGCTGGTCAAGTAATGCGCGAAACACATCGACGAGGGCCAGCCCCTTGCTGACGGCCATCCTCATCATGTCCGGCCTTGCGCTGGTCATTGGCGTCATTCTCGGTCTCGCGGCGATTCAATTTAAGGCCGAGGAAAATCCGCTGGTGGATAAAATCGACGCGATTTTACCGCAAACCCAATGCGGCCAGTGCGGCTTCCCCGGCTGCCATCCCTACGCCGAAGCCATTTCCCGTGGGGAGGCCGATATTAACCGCTGCCCGCCGGGGGGGGAGGAAGGTATCCACCGGCTCGCCGATTTACTGGGCATGGACGTCAAACCCCTGGGCGACGGCCAAGCCCAGGCCAAGCCCAAGTCGGTGGCGGTGATTGATGAACAGCGCTGTATCGGCTGCACCCTCTGCCTGCAAGCCTGCCCAGTGGACGCCATTGTCGGCGCCGCCAAGCAAATGCATACCGTCATCGCCGGGCAATGCACCGGCTGCGAGCTCTGCGTCGCCCCTTGTCCGGTGGAATGTATCGATATGGAAGCGCTCGCCGAGGACATTACCCAGTGGAAATGGAAATATCCCCGTTATGATATTAAAAACAGTGCGCTGAACACCAACGGATGAGAAAGCTATTCACCTTTCATGGCGGCATCCACCCGCCCCAACATAAGGCGCTATCCACCCACGTGCCCATAACGCGCGCGCCCCTGCCCTCCCTGCTCGTCGTCCCCTTGCGCCAACATATCGGCGCGGCCGCCAAACTCCGGGTGCGGCCCGGCGACCCGATATTAAAGGGGCAGCGCATCGGTGACGCCGACAACGCCGTTTCCGCCGCCGTCCACGCGCCAACGTCCGGCCGGGTCGTCGCTGTCGAGCCGCGCCCGGTCGCTCATCCATCAGGGCTGCCCGACACCTGCGTGATGATCGCGCCCGATGGCGAGGAGCGCTGGATTGCGCACGCCCCCCTCGATTATTCAGCGCTGCCGCCGTCGATGGTGCTTGACCACCTACGCGACAACGGCGTTGTCGGCTTAGGCGGCGCGGTATTCCCCACGCACATTAAACTCAACCCCGGCGGCGGCGCGATTCATACCCTCGTGATTAACGGTGCGGAGTGCGAGCCCTGGATTACCAGCGACGATATGCTGATGCGCGAGCGCGCCGCCGGCATTGTGCGCGGTATTCACATCATTCGCCATTTGCTCGAGCCAACGGAAACCGTGATCGGCATCGAGGACAATAAGCCGGAGGCCATCGCCGCCATGCAAGCGGCGTGCGACGGCCATCCCATCGAAGTCGCCGCGATTCCCACGCTTTATCCCACCGGCGGTGAAAAACAGTTAATTAAAGTCCTAACCGGCAAGGAAGTGCCCTCCGGCGGCCGCGCCTACCAAATCGGCGTGATCTGCATGAACGTCGCTACCGCCTATACGATATACCGCGCCATCGACCACGGCGAACCAGTGATTTCTCGGATCGTTACGATCACCGGCAATGTGCAATCTCCGCAAAACGCCGAGGTGCTGCTGGGCACGCCGCTCAAGGACTTAATCGCGCTGGCGGGGGGGGCGTTGCCCGGTACCCAACGCTATTTGATGGGCGGGCCGATGATGGGGCTCGAATTAAGCGCCACGGAGATTCCCGTGGTTAAGGCCAGCAATTGCTTCATCGCCGTTTCGGCGCGCCATTTCCCGCCGCCGCCACCGGCGCTGCCGTGTATCCGCTGCACCCGCTGCGCCAGCGTTTGCCCGGTCGATCTGCGTCCCTACGAGCTCTATTGGTTCGCCCGCGGCAACAACTTCGGCAAGGCGCAGGAATATTCGCTGTTCGACTGCATCGAATGCGGCGGCTGCGATTACGTCTGTCCCAGCCACATTCCACTGGTACAGTATTACCGCTTCGCAAAAAGCGAAATCTGGGCGCAAGAAAAAGATAAAAGAGCCGCGGACAAAGCCCGCCAACACCACGAATTTCGCCAGTTCCGACTAGAACGGGAAAAAACGGAAAAAGCGAAGAAGCACGCCAAGGCCACCGCCGGCGCATCCTCGGGCGACGATAAAAAAGCCGCCATTCAAGCGGCGGTGGCGCGCGCGCAAGCCAAGAAATCGGCGATTACGCCCAAAAACACCGATAACCTGCCACCGCAAGCGCAAGAAGCCATTGCCGCTATCGACGCGCGGCGCGGCCAGCCGCGCGATGCGTCAATATCACCATTATCCGGCGCCGACCGGGAAGAAGACACCATGAAGCCAGCCGCCACGCATCAAGAAACGGGAGAAGAGCGATGAGTTCCCCGCATATCGCCCAAGCACCCAGTGTCGGCCACATTATGACGCGGGTGCTGCTGGCGCTGACGCCCGCTATCGCCGCCTATGTGTACGCCTTCGGCACGGCGATTCTCATCAGCCTAACCATCGCGACGCTGACCGCCATCCTGGCCGAAAGCTTCATGTTGCGGCTACGCCGCTACCCAATTTTACCCTTCCTGCGCGACGGCAGCGCCGTGGTCACCGCCTGGCTGCTAGCCCTTGCCTTGCCGCCTCTGGCCCCTTGGTGGCTCATCGTTATCGGGGTGGCGTTCGCTCTGATCGTCGCCAAGCATCTTTACGGCGGACTCGGCAACAACCTGTTTAATCCGGCGATGGTCGGTTTTGCCGTATTGATGATCTCTTTTCCCGCCTACATGAACCATTGGCTGGCGCCCGCCGCACTAGCGCAGGCGCACCTGAGTTTCGGCGGCGAACTGCGTTACATGTTCAGCGGCGCGCTACCGCCGGGAATCCACCTCGACGCCATCAACATGGCCACGCCGCTGGACACCCTCCGCACCGAACTGCACCGCCAGTTGACGGTCGGCGAAATCATGAAACTGCCGATCTACACTGCCATCGGCGGCCAGGGTTCGATGCTGATCGCGTTCGCCACCCTCCTTGGCGGCCTTTATTTGCTGTTTACCCGGATTATTAGCTGGCATGTGCCCGTGGCGTTTCTCGGCGGACTCTTCCTCATCGCCTCGGCGTTTTATACCGGCGACCCCAGCCGTTTCGCCGCGCCCTGGTTCCATCTGATGGCGGGCGGCGCCATGCTCGGTGCCTTCTTCATCGCCACCGACCCGGTCAGCGGCGCGACGACCCCCCGCGGCAAACTAATTTTCGGCCTGGGCATCGGTTTGCTCACCTACATTATTCGGGCGCTGGGCGGCTACCCGGACGGCGTGGCCTTCGCCGTGCTCCTCATGAACGCCGCCGTGCCGTTAATCGACGCCTATACCCAACCGCCGGTATTCGGCCAGAAGGAAGACGCGCCGTGAATCTTCAGCCATTGCGCACCACCGCGATTCTGCTCGCTTTCGCCATAGTGGGCACCGCGCTGCTCGCGCTGACCTATCAAGTTACCCGTGGCGCCATTGCCCGTCAGGAGAAGAAAGCAAAACTGGCGCTGATTGGGCAGATCTTGCCCGCCGCCAGTTACGATAACGACATTCTCCACGACACGCTGATCCTGCCCCCCGCCCGCCTATTGGGCACCGACGCCCCGACAACCACCTACCGCGCCCGGCTGCGCGGCCGGCCGGTAGCGGTCGTGCTGGAAGCGATCGCGCCCAACGGCTACGGCGGCAAAATCGACTTGCTGGTGGCGGTCAAGGCTGATGGCGTCATCAACGGCGTGCGCGTGGTTTCAGACCACGAAACCCCCGGCTTGGGGGACTACATCGAGATCGCCAAAAGCGACTGGATTAAAGTGTTCGATGGGGCGTCGCTCGCCAAATACCATGGCGAGGATTGGCAGGTGAAAAAAGACGGCGGCCAATTCGATTACATGACCGGCGCCACCATCAGTCCCCGCGCGGTCGTCAAGGCAGTGCATAATGCGTTGCGCTATTTCACCCAAAACCGCGCGAAGCTGTTTGCTCGCCAAGCATTGGGAGAGAAACGATGAGTCAACCCCAATACGCCGAAATCATCAAAAATGGCTTATGGACCAATAATGCCGGCTTGGTTATGTTGCTTGGGCTGTGCCCCTTGCTGGCGGTCAGCACCACCGTGGTTAACGCGCTGGGGCTAGGGCTCGCCACCGCGATTGTGATGACCTTTAGTAACGGCGCGGTGTCATTAGTGCGCAACTTAGTGCCCCATGAAATCCGTATTCCAGTGTTTATCCTGATTATCGCGGTGCTGGTGACGATCATCCAACTGGTGATGAATGCCTTTATGCAACCGTTGTACGTGGTGCTCGGGATTTTCGTGCCACTGATCGTGGTCAACTGCAACGTCCTCGGACGCGCCGAGTCGTTCGCTTCCAAGAATACCCTATGGCCTTCTGTGGTGGATGGCCTGATGGTCGGGTTGGGGCTGACCTTGACGCTTGCCGCGCTGGGCGCTGTACGAGAAATTTTCGGCAAGGGTACGCTGCTGTCCGGCATCAACCTCGCCTTCGGGGAAAGCGCGAAACATTGGGTAATTACGATTTTTCCCCATTATCACGGCTTTCTGTTGGCGATTCTGCCGCCCGGCGCATTCCTCGGCCTGGGATTCCTGATCGCCGCCAAGAATTATATCGATCACCGTTTCAGCGCGGCCCGACGCCGCCGGGCGGACAGCGCGCTGGCTGCAAGCGCCACCGCCGGTTAAGCCGTCACGCGCCGGTCTCGCGATGAACGCCGCTAAGCGCCTGGAAATCTTTCGCCGTTTCGCCGCCGCCAACCCGTCGCCCACCACCGAACTTCGCTACCGCACGCCATTCGAGCTGCTGGTGGCGGTGATTTTGTCGGCGCAAGCGACCGATAAAAGCGTTAATCTCGCCGCCCCGGCCTTATTCGCCGCGGCCGGCACACCCGAAAAAATGTGTGCGCTGGGGCAAGAAAGGCTGGAAGCCTATATTAAAACCATCGGTTTGTACCGCAGCAAGGCGCGCCATCTCATCGCCGCCTGCCAATTACTGATCGCGCAGCACGACAGCCAGGTGCCGGCTACGCGGGACGCGCTGGAAAAACTCCCGGGTGTCGGCCGCAAAACCGCCAACGTCGTGTTGAACACGGCCTTCGGCCACCCCACCATCGCGGTTGACACGCATATCTTCCGTGTCGCCAACCGCACCGGCATCGCGCCCGGAAAAACAGTGCACGAGGTAGAGCGCAAGCTGCTGAAGTGCGTTCCTCGCGGCTTCCGCCACGACGCCCATCACTGGCTGATTTTACATGGCCGCTATACCTGCAAGGCGCGCAAGCCGGCATGCGCGGATTGCCTCATCCAGGATTTGTGCGAATATGCGGCTAAATCCCGCTAATTTCAGCGCGGCGCGCTCCCGGCGGCGTCCGGCAGCGCGCGCGGCCCACCGGCGCAATCCCGCTTCCCGCGGGTTCAGCTGTGTTTAGCCCCTCTCGCGAGGAAGCACGCGGCTTCTTTTTCGACGTATGGCGTAAACACCACGACCAGCAACCGTTGACGCCATTGGAACACGGGGCGCTGGCGCTTATCTTAGCCCACCCCGAATATCATACCGTTCTCGATCAGCCGGAGCGCTTTCTGGTGCGGGACTATCGCCCAGAGGACGGCGAAACCAATCCTTTCCTCCATCTGAGCTTGCACCTTGCCGTGAGCGAGCAGTTGTCCATCGACCAGCCCCCTGGCATCCGCGACGGTTACCAGCGGCTGCTGAAGCAGCATGGCGACCCCATGGCGGCGCAACACACCATCATCGACTGCTTGACCGAAACCGTCTGGCGCGCCCAGCGCGCCGGCACGCCGCCCGACGGTGCGCGCTATATGGAATGCCTGCGGCGCCATTCGGCGCCGCGCCGCGCACCAGGTAAACCACCATCGTAATCCGCTAACAATAGATCACGGCTAAAGAGGGGCAACGTCGTTTCTGGAAGCTAAATTCCCGGTGTCCTGCCCGGTAGCCGCCTTGGGAAAACGCGACATGGCCATGGAAGAGAAATAACACGCCGTTATTCATCCTGGATCGAATGCGCTCCGGCGTAAAGCAATCTCGACCGGGGCTAGCGTCCGCTGAAACGACCTGTTGGGCCTTATTACGATACAACGGCAATTCGCTCGTCCCACGCGCTATGCGTGCCGGAAGGATATGGACGCGCCCCTGGAAACGACTCGCGCCGGATAAGGTGCGGCGCCACGATTCGAATGCGGCCGCCGTACGGGAACGCGGTGCCTTTCTTGCCGGCAATGACCTGGTTCGTCCGACGCCCCCTTATGCAAGGCCCAACGGATCATGGCGCCATCCGGTGGCAATACCCGTCCTGCCGGAAATGATGGAATAAGCCGCCCGGGACGCGCGCCCGACGGGAGCAGAAACCATCGAAGCGGCTGCGCTGGAACATCGCCTGGCCTGGCCTAGCCGGCCCTGTTTACGGGCCGCCCGGACGCCGCCCCGCCGTGATCCGATACCCGCCGAAAATCGGATGCCTAGCGAAGCAAGCGGCGTTTCCATAAATAATACAACAGCGGGATCACCACCAAGGTCAGCGCCGTGGACGCGAACGTGCCGAAGATCAGCGATACCGCCAGCCCGCCGAATACCGGATCGGTCACCATGATGGCCGAACCGAGAATAATCGCCAAGGCCGTCAGCAGGATCGGCCGGAAACGGATAGCGCCCGCCTCGATGACCGCGTCTTTCAAGGGGAACCCTCGCGACTCGTAGTCGATGATGAAATCGATCAACAGCAGCGAGTTGCGCACTACAATCCCCGCCAGGGCAATGACGCCGATCATCGAGGTCGCGGTAAACGCCTGATGGGTGATCCAATGCCCCGGAAACACGCCCACGAGGGTGAGCGGAATCGCGCCCATCACGATCAGTGGGATCACAAAGGATTTGTAATACCCCACCAGCATGAGATAAATGAACACCAGGGCGACGATGAAGGCGCTGCCCAGGTCGCGGAATACATCGAGGGTTAGCCGCATCTCCCCGCCCCACAGCAACTGGTAGTGCATAATGTCGTGGGGCTGGGCGTCCCGGAAACCCAAATTAGCGGTGGTAAAGCGCACCTTGCTTCCGGACAACCGACGGCCGTCGAGCATTTTATCCAGCGCCAGCACCGCGTATACCGGACTGGAGCGCAATAATTCGCCGCCCACCATGACCATGGGATGCTGATCGCGGTCGTAAATCGGCTTAGCCAGCGTCACTCGCCGGATGGTGGCGATGGCGGACAAGGGTACTTGCCGCCCCATGGCGTTGGTCATGTGCAAGGATAGGATTTGCGACGGCAATTGGCGGTTAGCGCGAGACAGGCGCACGACGATGTTAATCGGTTCGCGCGCGTCGTTCACGTGCAGCGTGCCGATGGAAAATCCCGCCACGTAATCGTGCAACAGCTTGGCAACTTGGGCCGGCGCCACGCCCGCCAATATTGCCTTTTCCCGGTCGACATGCACTTCGTAGCTGTCCACCGACGCGGTCACCGAATCATCGACATTAATCATGCCGTATATTTTTTTGAAGTCTCGCTCCACTTCCGCCGCCGCCTGGCGCAGTTTGCCGTAATTCGGGCCATACAGCTCGGCCAGAATCTGAGCGCGCACCGGCGGTCCCGGCGGCGTTTCGTACAATTTGATCTTCGCGTTGGGAAATTGCCGGCGCACCGGCGCAAACGCCGCATCCAGACGGGAAACGATCTCATGCGAACTCTCGGAACGGTCGTGTTTCCCCACTAAATTAACCCGAATCTGGGCCAGATTGGCGCCGTGCTTCAGAATGTCGCCCCGCACCAGCGCGGCGAAATCTATCGGCGCGGTCATGCCGAGGAACGTTTGATACTGCGTGATGTAAGGCGTCTTCGCCAATACCGCGCCCACCGCCCGCGCCACCTCGTCGGTACCGGCAAGCGCCGTGCCCGCCGGGGTATCCACCTCGACCAAGAAGGTGTTGGTGTTATCGTTGGGCAGCATTTTTAATTCCACGCCCAACGGGCTGAGCGGGCCGTTCATCCCAGCGGGACGGATAAACTGCCACATCGGTTGCAGCATGGCGAGCAACAATAACACCGCCACCCCGAGAAAAAGCAGATGACGTTTCTTGGCGTCGCTGATGAGCGGCGTAATCACCTTGACGTAGGCGCGGTGCAGCGGGTCTTTCGGCCGGGCGTCGCGCTCTTCCAGGCTAGGCGCGTTTTTCAAGGCCGCCAGCGCTTTTCCCCTGAGCCAGCGATAGGCCGCCCAGGGGACGACCATGTAGGCGATCACCAGGGAAGCGATCATCGCCACCGGCACGTTGAATGGGATCGGGCGCATGAACGGCCCCATCATGCCGGTAACAAACGCCATGGGAATAAAAGCCAAAATCACCGCAATGGTCGCGATATTGGTCGGATTGCCGATTTCATTGGTCGCCGCGATAAGGGCTTCCCTGAAGTTCCCGCCGCCGCCGTGATGCAAATGGCGATGGATGTTTTCCACAACCACGATGGCGGCGTCCACTAATAAGCCGAGGGATAAAATCAACGCGAACAGGGTAATGCGGTTGATGGTCTGGCCGGCAATCAAGCCCACCGTCAACACCACGAACAAAATGAGCGGCACGGTCAAGGTCACGATGGCCGCCTCGCGCCATCCCAGGAAAAACACCAGAATCACCACGACCGACAATACCGCAATCCCCAAGTGCTCGACCAAGGTGTTTACTGCCTCGTCCGCCTTGGCGCCGTCATCGCGAGTCACCGCCACGCTAATGCCTTGGGGAATCGCCTCGCGCTTGAGTTTATCCAGTTTGGCCAACACCGCGTTAGCGACCACCACGGCATTGGTGCCCGCTTTCTTGGCAATGGCGATGGTGACCGCCGGCGCTTCTCCCCGGAACGGCATGTGGGGCGCGGCGGCACCGTAGGCAAAGCGCGAAAGTTGGTCAATATCCGCCGGGCCATCCTGGATCCGCGCCACGTTCTTCAAGAATATCGGCTTGCCGTGCGGCGCGCCCAACACGATATTCCCCACTTCCCGCGCATCGCCGAGGAAACCGTTCAGACGCAGAGGATAGGTACGGTTATTATCCACCAGATTGCCGGCGGGCATCGAGACGTTAACGCCGCGCAACATGCGATCCACTTGATCCAGGGAAAGGCCGGCGGCCGCCAGTTTCTGCGGATCGATCCAGACATTCACCGCGCGCGCGCGGCCGCCAATCACTTCCGTAAAGGAAACGCCCGGCACGTTACGCAACTGTTCCAGCACGCGCTCCGCCACGTAACGCAGTTTCTCGTCGGCGCAGTGGGGAGAGCTCAAGCTCAGTGTCATGATCGGCACGTCGTCCACGTTGATCGGCTTAACGATGGGCGGCATCGCCCCCGATGGGAGGCGGTCCATGTTTTGCATCAACTGATTGTACAATTTGACCAGGCTTTTTTCCTGGTCTTCGCCCACGGCGAACTGGACGGTCACCACACCGACGTCGTTAACCGCGTAGCCATAGGTGTGCTTAACCCCGGCCTGGGCGTTCATGATCGCCTCCAGCGGCTTCACGATCATATTCTCCACCTCTTCGGCGGACGCACCCGGCTTCGCCACGATGATATTGGCGGCGGGCACCACGATTTGGGGATTGTATTCCCGCGGCGTCACCAGTAACGCGGCGCCCCCCGCCAGAAACACGGCCAACATGACCATGGCGGTAATTTTCGAGCGGAGAAAGCCGCGGGCGATTTTGCCCGCGATATTGAGCTTGCCCTTGGAGGCCCGCGCTTCACTCATGGGCGTTTCCTTCCGCCGCCCGCGCTTTTTTCGCCTGCACCTTGTCGCCCGACTGCAACATGCCCGCGCCAGCGGCCACAATCCGATCACCGGGATTCAATCCCGCCAGAATTTCGATGTCGCCGTCGATCCGGGCACCGGGGCGCACCATGCGATAATGCGCAAATCCTTGGCGATCCACCACGAATACGCCACGGATTCCCGCCCGCTCCAATACGGCGGTCTGGGGTATGCGAATGCCTGGGCGCCAACCCAAGGAGAAATAAACCCGGACAAAAGCGCCGCTACGCAACCCCGCCATTCCGGGCAAGGCGAGCTTCACCAAATATGTATGCGTGATTGGGTCCGCCGCGGGAACAATACGGACGACGGTGGCGTTCATCCGTTTCGGGAAGCCATCCACCATGACCGGCACGATCTCGCCCATGGTCAGGTGGTTATAGGTATCGCTACTGACGGTGGTTTGCACTTGCAGCGTGGCGGGATTTTCCAGCACCAGCAGCGGCCTGCCGGGCGTGGCCAGGTCGCCCGCCGCCGCCATCTTTTGCACGATCACACCGCCAATAGGCGCACGCACCTTGGCGTAACGCAATTGCGCGGCAGCGGTTCTTAAACCGGCCTTAGCCGCCATCACCCGGCTTCGCGCAATACGATACTGCAATTTGATTTTATCGAATTGCCGCTTCGGGATAGATTCTTCCCGGTATAGGTTGCCGAACCGCTCAAAATCCGCCTGGGCGTCGACCAGCGCCGCTTCCGCTTGCGCCAGCCCCGCCCGCGCTTGATTCACTTGTCCGCGAATATCGGTGGGATCGATGGTAAACAACAGTTGACCGGCTTTCACTGTTTGTCCCGCATGCACGCTGATTTCACGGATATAGCCCATCAAGCGCGAGGCCACTTGCACGCGCTGGGCCGACACCACCGTTCCCGGCACGATGTCGGTTTTTGCTAGCGACGCCCGCCGCACGACCACAATCCGGGCGGGTATCGTGTCGGCCGCCCAGCTGTCCGGCGCGGGATCGTGGCCTTTGCAGGCCGCCAGTGTCAGCACCACGGCCATAGCGCCCGCTATGAAAAAAGGGTTGATATACGCGCGTGTCGCCATGAAATCGTTCTCCGTCATCCGCTGTTCAGAATTGATGCCCATCGAGTTTTCCTACCGCCAGCAGCAATGCGGCGCGCTGCACGGCTTGCTGATAACGCGCCGCGACTAAATCGGCGCGCGCCTTGTCCAATTGGGCCTGGGCCGCCAGCACGGCGACGATGGTCGTCACCCCATTGGCATATCGCAGGTTCACCAGCCGCTGCGCCTCCCTGGCGTGACGCACCGCGAGCGTTCTTGCCGCCACGCGCTTTTCCGCCTCGCGCGCCTTGCGCCACGCGTTCGCCGTTTGAAAGCGAATGCCGGCCTCGGCTTGGCGCAATCGCGCCAACAGCACGCTCCGCCCCGCTTCCGCGCGATCCACCGCGCCGTGGGTCACGCCGAAGTCCAGCAATTGCCAGGACAATACGCCGGCTATCGTATAAGAGGGCGCGGTCTGCCGCAGCGTGCGGTTATTCCAGTCCTGCCGGGCCATGAGGTTGAAATGCGGATAATAAGCGGCGCGCGCCACGTTCACCGCGCCACCAGCGGCGTCCAGCTGCCGGCGTAGCGCCTGAATCCCGGGATTGATCGACACCGCCGCTTGTTCGAGTAAATCGCGCTTGCCGCCCATCGGTTGGGGCATAAACGGCGCGCCCACTTGCAGCGGCTTATTTAGCGGCATGCCCAGCAGCATATGTAGCTGATCCTGGGCGGCGGCCTTGCCGTTCCGCGCTTGAGACGACATGACTTGCGTATTCTCTAGGTTGACCTGCGCGGATAACAGGTCGCTGCGCACCACCACCCCCTGCCGCAAGAGATTTCTCGCGGTTTTCACGTAGGCCGCCGCCGCCGCCTCGGCCTGCTTCGCCACCTTGACGTAAGCCTGCGCCGCATGAATGCCTTCATACGCTTGCAACACATGGAAAATCACCTGCTGGCGCGCCGCCTCGTCGCCGCGCTGGGCGGCTTGGACATAAGCACGCGCCTGGGCGACATATCCCCGAATCATGCCGCCGTTATAAACCGGGATTTGCAACTCCAGCCTGGTATTGTAATTGTTGACGGGATCGGGATGATTCAAGTTATAAGGCGCAACCGGCAATGCCGCCGGGCCGACGAACTCGCCCGCGCCGAAGTCGTTGAACGTGGCATTGCGCTGCGAAAGCTTCAACCCGAACGCGTTGAGCGCGTCATTGGTGCGGGTTGCGGTAATGGACGCCGTCAGTTTCGGCAACCGATTGCCTCGCGCCTGGCTCAACGCGCCTTCCGCTTGCGCAATCCGCGCCCGGCTCGCCATGAGATCGGGATTTTGCTTCAGCGCCAGCTCCACGCACTGGCGTAAATTCAGGGGGGCGCTCCATGCCGGCGCCGGCCGCGCCAAGCCGCCCGCCGCCAGGATAATGCACACGGCGGCGCTTGCTTTTCCTTTAAAACTCATCCCGCAATTCTCCCTCGCGCCCGGTCAAGGCTGGCGCATCCTGGGTCAAGGCCCGGTATATTAGAAAATAATAATATTCCAATATACCGGCTGTTGGCAATGGGCACGAGCTGTTGCGCGCATGGCGGCCGGCCCGATTCAGTCGCCAACGGACAGCCACAAACCGTAGGGAAAGGACGCCAACGCCCGCGCCAGCGCTAGAGAATGGCAACCGTCCGCGGATTGCGTCTCTAGCGTTTCCCCGGTCAATAGATTACGCCAGCGACCCGCCAAGCGCGCCGGTAACATCAGCTGGGTATCTTGCCATAAATCGGCGCGCAGCGGCGCGTTGTCCGCTTCCGCCGCCAACACGGCGACACGGCGCGGCGCCAGCGTCACCGCCGCCGCGCTTCCCCGCGTGCGGGCGAACGCGCAAAGACAGTCGGCTCGCGCGCCTGTCGCGGTCAGCGGATGGTAATCGCCGTCCCGGAACAATGCCGCATTTTCCTTTCGCGCCGTTAGGACGCGCCAAGTCAGATAAAGCTTAATCCGCCCATCCGTCCAGGTATTCAATAGACGGGCGGCCGTCCGCCCATCTTCTTGCGCCGCCATCACCTTAACCGTCGCCAGCAAGGCGCGGCGGCGGGCGTAATCCACCCGCCGCCGGTTATCGGGATCGACAAGGCTGAAGTCCCACAGTTCGTTGCCCTGATAAATCTGCGGCACCCCGGGCGCGGTCAGCTTCAGTAGTGTTTGGGAAAGACTATTCAGCATCCCCAGATGGGAGACTTTGCGCTGCAATGGCGAGAAATGATCGAGAAAACGGTTGTCCGCCAGCACGCCTCGGATAAAGCGCCGCAACGCGGTTTCATAATCGCGGTTCACTCTGATCCAGGAACTGTGCGTTTTCGCTTCCCGCGCCGACTTGACCATGGCGGCCTCGATACGCTCCCGAAAATCGACTAACCCCCGCGCATCCATTTCCTCTAGCGGCCAAGCGCCGAGCAAGGTCTGGTAAAATAAATATTCCGCGCCGCGGCTAGGTAGCGAGTCCGCGCCGCGGCCCGTACGGTGACGGCGATTGAGGCGGCTCCACACGGCGACATGCCGCCCCCATTCCTGCGGCAGCTCGGAGAGGATATTGATGCGCGCGCGCGCATCCTCGCTCCGTTTCGTGTCGTGGGTGGAGGTGTTGAGCATGGCATGGGGCCAACGGGCCGCCCGTTCCAGATTCTGTTGGTGAAACGCATCGACCGTTATGCCGAAAACGGCGGGATTACCCCCCACCTCGTTGAGCGACACCAAGCGATGGTAACGATAAAACGCGGTATCCTCCATGCCCTTGGCCATGACCGGCCCGGTGTATTGCTGGAATTTCATCGTGAACTGGACGGCGTCCGCCGGCGCCGCGCCGAAATCCAGACACAATACGCGGTGGATAAAATCGAAGATCCCTTCTTCCAATGCGGGATTGCGCCGTTTCGCCTCGGCTATTGCCCGCGCCACGTGACGCCGGTCGTCCTCGCTGCCGCCGGCGGCGGTCAGATAGGTGCGATAGACGGGAAAGTACGCCACGATCTCCCGCAATGCCGCGCGCAAACCGTTCAAGGTAAAATCCCGGCTATGGCGATCGGCTTCCGACAAGCGGTCGAGCCGCCCTGCCAGCACGTTCAGCTCGCTGGATAAGGCGGTTTGCATAATCAGTTTTTTCGCGTCGTGCAGAATTTCCTCGAAATCCCGCCGCTCCCCGGTAAAACGGCGATAGATGCGATCCAGAAAACGCTCGCCTTCCTTCATGACGAACAAGCCGTTAACGGCATTGGCGAATTCATACCCAGTGGTGCCGTGCACCGGCCAATGTTCGGGTAGCCGCTCGTCGCCGGCCAGAATTTTTTCCACGACGATATAGCAATTTTTCGCCGGCGGCACGGCGCTGCCGGCTTCCGCGCCGCCACCCTGCAAACGGTGAAAATAACGCGCGGGATCGAATAAGCCATCGGGATGGTCGATGCGCACCCCATCCACCTTTCCCCGGCGAATCAGCGCCGATACCAGGCGGTGAACGGCCTGGAACACCTCCGGCTTTTCCACGCGGATGGCGGCTAACTCGTTGACGTCGAAAAACCGCCGGTAGTTAATTTCCTGGGCGGCGACTTTCCAATAGGCCAGCCGGTAGGGCTGCATCTCCAACAAGCGGTGGAGCCGGTCGAAACTGCCCGCGTCGCCCTTTTTACCATTGAAGGCAGTGACATTATGAGCGATCAACACCGCTAACGGTGAAAACCGGCGGCATAATCCGGCCAGCCGCTGTTTGCATGAGGCGCTATTGGCGCGCCGCGCCGCCACGGACACCGGCTCGCTTTCCCAATACCCCGGAAGTTCGCCCAATGCTTGCGCCAGGGTGCGAAATTCGGCATAGCCGATCGCTTCTAGCCGCAGTTCGTCTGCTTGTGCTTCCAATTGATGGTGAAGAATGAATGGATAGGTTTTGGGATCGATAGGAAAGCGATGCCGGAAATAGCGCACCCAGAAGCTGCCACGGGCAGCTTGAAACTCCAGCCGCAATTCGCCGTTTTCCAGCACCGCGCCATAGTGGTCGCCTAGGAACGGCGCTAACAACCGGCTGCGCAACTCCGCCTTTTGCGGCAGCCAGTCAATATCGAAATAGTCCGCGTAGCGCGAGGCCTCGCCGTTTTCCAGCACATCCAGCCACCACGGATTGTCGTGACCGCCGATACCCATATGGTTGGCCACCAGGTCCAATACCTGGCCCATGCCATGGCGACGCAAGGCGGCGGTTAACGCATCAAAACCGCGCGCTCCGCCCAGTTCTGGGTTTAAGCTGCCGTGATCGACAATATCGTAGCCGTGCGTGCTGCCGGGGCGCGCCTTGAGATAAGGCGATAAATTGCAATGGCTCACGCCCAACGCGTCGAGATACGCCACCCATTCGGCCGCCTGGTGGAAAGTAAAGTCATGGCTGAGTTGCAGGCGGTACAGCGCGCGTGGAATCACTACGTTGGGGAGATGGCGGCGCGTCATTCCCGTCTCTTCCGCGCATCATCCAAATACCACGCGACCGACCAGGGCGGCAGCCGCCCTGCTGCTGATCGTTTGCCGCCAGCATAAAAGCAACGGCCTGGCGGACGCTGATCGAGCGGCACGGCCGTTTCCCCCAGATTCGCCAGCAATGTCAACCGGCTGCCGCCGCCCAGCCGCCAAGCCACTTGAAGACCATGATCGCCAAGCAAGCGGAATGACGCTTGTCCACCCCGAATGCCCGCCAAGCGAGGAACGATGATTCGCCGCCGCAGCCGTAGCAAGCGCCGGTAAAAATCGCGCCAAGCCGCGCCCTCGGCGGTGTCCAATGTTTCCCAATCAAGCCGCGCCAACCGGAAAGTCGCGGGATGGCCGGGATCGGGAATGCAATCCACCACGAACGGCTGGCTGAATGCCGGAAAGCGGGCGAATTCCCGGCGCCGCCCCTCGCGCACCCGTAACGCCAACTCCGGGCCGAGGTCGCAAAAGAAAGGAAATGGCCGCCGCGATCCCCACTCCTCGCCCATGAACAGTAAAGGAATCGACGGTGCCAGTAACATCATGCCGGCCAGCGCGCGGACAGCGGCGTCGCCGGCTAATGGCAGCAGGCGCTCGCCGAACGCGCGATTGCCGATTTGGTCATGATTTTGCAAGAAGGCGATAAACGCGGTCGGCGGCAAATCCCGGCTCGGTTCGCCGCGCGGCGCGCCGTTGCGGTAAGCGGATCGTTCTCCCTGATAGGCGAACCCTTCGGCGAGGCAGCGCCCCAAATCGGTCGATGGCGTACCGGCGTAATCCCGATAGTACCCGCCGCTTTCCCCAGTCGCCAGCACATGAGCGGCATGATGAAGATCGTCATTCCATTGCGCGGTAAACGTGCGCGCCGCGCCGCGCGTATCGCGCCGCAGGTAATAAGCGGCATTGTGATCGTTTTCCAGGATGAGGTGAATCTGCCGTGTCCGCCCCGGCCCGGCCGCCACGCGCGCCGCCAGTTCATCAAGAATATCGGGGCGGCTACCGTCCCAAATAGCGTGAACGGCGTCCAGCCGCAGGCCGTCGAAACGATATTCCTCTAGCCAATACAGCGCGTTATGAATAAAAAATTCGCGCACCGTCCGGCACGCCGGGCCGTCGAAGTTGATGGCGTCGCCCCATGGCGTCTGGTGTCTCGCGCTGAAGAACTGGGGCGCGTACTGGTGAAGATAATTGCCTTCCGGCCCGAAATGGTTGTACACCACGTCGAGAAACATCATCATTCCGCGCCCGTGACACGCGTCGATCAGCCGTTTCAGATCGTCGGGCGCGCCGTAACGGCTAGCGGGCGCGAATGGCAACACGCCGTCGTAACCCCAACCGCGCGCGCCGGGAAAATCCGCCAGCGGCATCAATTCCACTGCGGTCACTCCCAACGCGGCCAGGTGGTCGAGACGGGACGCCACCCCGGCAAAATCGCCGGTGTGGGTAAATGCCCCGACATGCAGTTCATAGATCGCCGCCTCTTCCCAGGGACGCCCCGTCCATTCCTCCTCCCGCCAAACATACGCGAGTGGATCGACCACTGTGCTTGGCCCGTGAACACCCTCTGGATTCCAGCGGGAAGCAGGATCGGGCCAACGGAGATTGGCCTCGGAACAAAACCCGTAGCGGCTGCCGGGCGCCGCCCGCGCCGTCACGCACTCGAACCATCCCTCGCCGGTTTGGGTCATGGGCAAGCGCGTTTCACGCCCCCCCTCCTCCAAACAGACCGCCATTTCCCGCGATTGCGGCGCCCAGAGGCGAAAACGCACCCGCCCCTCCGCCACGATCTCAGCCCCGAATGGCATGGAATGCCGCCAACGCATCATTTGAACCTTTTTTGCGATTGCCGCCACGGATTGTTCCCGCGCGTTTCCTTTACGCGAGCTCGATTCGCTCTTCGGCCGCGTGAGTCAACGCGACGATCAAGGTCAGATACTCCCGCAAATGGCGGGTAATCAAAAAATTATCGCGCACGAATGTCCGGGCTTTTTCCCCCATTTCCCGCACCTTGTCCGGATGATGAAGCAAATAGCGGATACGCAGCGCGGCGCCTTCTGGCGTGCTCGTTAGAAAACCCGTATGGTGATTAATTACCTGCAAACGGATCCCGCCGGCATCGCCGCCGATCACGGGTTTTCCCTTCCATAACGCCTCGGTCACCGTCAGGCCGAACCCCTCGCGCAGCGATTTCTGCACCACAATATCCGCCGCCCGCTGTAACGCATTGATGGTGCGGTGCGCATCCGGCGGTAGCAATAACACATGAATATCGGGATGCCCTTCCGCCGCTTGGCGCACTTCCGTCAGCACCGCCTCGCCCTCGGGATCATCCGAGGCGCCGCCGCCCGCCAGAATCAGTTGAAGCCTCGGCTGAAAATTCTTGGCCAGCTTAAACGCGTCGATCACGCCGACCGGATCCTTGAAGCGATCGAAACGCGAGACTTGCAGCACCACCGGCCGCGTGGGATCGGTGCCAAAGCGCCCGTGCACCGCTGCTATCTCGTCTTCCGGCAACACCTTATTTTTTTCGCTGAAAGGATCAATACTTGGCGGAATCAGATATTGCGGATGGGGCAAGGGCTGGGCAAAGGCCGCCAAGGAGAAGATGCTGGCATCGTAAGGCGCGATAAAACGCCGCAAATACTTCCATACCGGACGGTAAGGATGACTAATGTCGATGTGGCAACGCCAAATCCACTGGCCGCGTCGTCCAGGACAAAATTGCCGCAGCGGCGCCGGCTGAGGATCATGAATAAAAACCACGTCCGCCTCCTCCAGCAACGGACATAATTGCTCGGCATTGCGTTGATTGTCCGCCTCGAACGCCTCGAACAGCGCCTCTGGAATGTGAATCGCGTTACCTTGCAGCGCGTTGTGGAAACTCTTGGTGCACTGATAAAACGCACCCTGGCCGGTGATCACTTCCCAGCGGGTGTCGATGCCCAGTTCCCGCATTAACGGCACCAACTTCTCCAGAATCTCGGCGACGCCGCCGCCGAGCCGGGTGGAATTAACATGCACGACTTTCATCCCTTGCAGCGGCTGGGCTAGCTGACGCAAATGCGCCACCACATCCTGGCCGACCACCTCGGCGTAGGCGTCAAGCGGACTGTTCACAGGGCACCTCGCATAAACAGCGCTCGAATGCCGCCGCCAGCTCGGCGCGCAACTCGGTCAACGTCATGAAATAGGGATCAATCGCCGCCAGCGCTTGGGAGAGGGGCTGATAAACGCCGCCAAAAGCACCCAGCCAGACGCTGAAATCGTCAACGCGCCCCTCCACCCGGCGGCGGGCGTCGATGAAGTGATAGAAAACGCTGCCAATGGATAGCGCGGGGATATGGCTGGCAAGCGCTTCTGGCGAATGGAAGACCACATGGGTGTCGAATACCACGATTTGGGAACGGATAAATTCAAACGGCTGGTCCGGTTGCACCCATATCAGCATTTCACGCTCATCCAGGCGTTCCTCGATCACCTCCACCAGTTCTTGGCGCAACTGCTCCAAATCGGCGAAATCAACCGGGTCGATCACCGCGAGACGCTCGCCCAGAACGGCGTCGCGCAAGGCATGACGGCACCAGCTGGCGAAGTCGTTATTGTATTCGCGCTCCTCGAAGCGCGGATTGAGCAGGCCGCCCCAGAAATGGTAAAAAATACTGCCGGGATGAATCCGCAATAATTGATCCCGGAACTCTTTCAGATTATGCGCTTGCCGGCCGGTCGCCAGCGCGATCAAGGCGCAGTCCTTGACGGCGAACGGCGCGGGTTCTGGCGAATTCGGCTCCATGGGCCCCTCCGGCCAGGAACATCCTCGGACTGATTCCCCCCGCTGGCGGCTCCCCGGCCGATACCGGGAAACGCCGTGCGTTTTTATGTTATAGATAAGCGGCGATCACCGCGCAAGTGCAAACCGCCCCTTACGTCAGCGTCTTCAGCATCGTTTCGTCGTAGGGCGTTAGCGCCTCGCCGCGGCGCGCTTTCGCCACTAAGTCGGGATTCGCGATCAATGGCCGGCCGATAGCGATCAAGTCGAAGCGCCCCTCGCGAATACCCTGCGCGGCGGTCTGCGGCGTGTAGCTGCCGCACCCGATTAAGGCGCCGGCGTAACGCCGCCGCAAATACGCTGTTGCCGTCCCGCCCAAATAATCGAAGGTCGCGGCGTCGTCGAAAATCCCGGTATGCACGTAAGCCAAGCTGCGCTGCTGCAACGCTGGCAGCAGAACATCGAACACCTGCACGTCATCGGGCTGCCCCTCCAAATTGAAATACGCACCGGGAGAAAGACGGATGCCGACACGTTCGCGCCCTACGCGGGCGATGACCGCGTCCACCACCTCCAGCGCGAAGCGCGCCATGTTTTCCGGCACGCCGCCGTACCGGTCGGTGCGGCGGTTGGTCTGGTGATGTAAAAACTGATCGATTAAATAGCCATTGGCGCCATGCACTTCCACGCCGTCGGCGCCGGCCGCCACGGCGTTTGCCGCGCCCGTCGCGTAGGCTTCCGCCAAGGCGGGAATTTCATCGGCCGCCAGCGCCCGTGGCGTGCCGTATTGCAATTGCTGGCGCGTGCGCGGCAGCGGCCCGCTCATCGGCACCGCCGACGGCGCCAGCGGCGCCGCGCCATTCAGGTAGGCCGGGTGCGACACTCGCCCCACGTGCCACAACTGCATGAATAGTTTACCGCCCCGCTCATGCACGCTCCGGGTCACCTCCCCCCAACCGTCGATCTGCTGCTGACTGAAAATGCCGGGGGTGTTGGGATAGCCTTGGCCATCGGCGCGGACAATCGTCCCTTCGGTAACGATCAATCCGGTATCGGCGCGGCGCGCGTAATAGGCGGCCATCGCGGCGGTGGGCGTTAGGTTGTCGTCCGCCATGCAGCGCGTCATCGGCGCCATCACGATCCGGTTACTCAGGGTAAGGTGCGTGTTCAGCGAATAGGGAGAAAACAATATTTCCGTATCGGCGATTGGTGCGGGATCCACGGTGCTTCCTTTCATTCGGATAAGATAGGCGCATCACAAAACGCGCCCTTGCCCAGGAACACGTAATTTATCGCATGTGCCGCGCTATTGTCACGTCGCGCCATCCCGCCGCTTTCCTAGCGCGCATCTATTGTATTTTTTCGCCGCTAACGGCATGGACATGCCTCAACCCATTGGCAATTAACCAAAATATCGACTACGCTGGAAGCAAGCGGAAAAACCGCCACGCGACGCCATCCTCGCTGTCGACGCCGAGTAGCGAGAAAAACCGCCGACGACCGATCTTCCTGAACGATGAAATGAAATAAAGCACCGGGCGGCTCCGCGGCCTCAACAATGTCGGGAAGGCGGTTCGCGCCGACGTGTTGCCTTGTATGACGCAGGTTGATTTTCCACAGGTTTTCAATAAGGAGAAAGACGATGGAAAAGCGCAAAACCAAAGTCAGTCAACTGGTCAAAGCCGTTCACCCAGCACGGCCCGACTGGGCCTACTATCTACCCAAGGAAAATAAAACGCTCATTAGCCAGCTGGCGAAGAAACCAATTTTCCCGAAACTCTGCGAAAAACCATGCACCACCGTGACGACCTTATTTCCCAAGGACACCGTAAACGGCCACACTGGCAAAGGCTACTACATGGTCAACGTGGACGGCTACCGCACGATTAACGCCTACGTGATTTCCGACAGCCTGAACAGCACGCTCCAGCGCGGCTTTACCTTGGAACTGAGCTTCGCGCTGAACGACTTCGTGTATGGCGTCGGCGTCCTCGGCGAAACCAGCTTTTTCTACAATTTCGACAGTTACTTCAATCCCGGCACCGCGAGCCAGCCCACCTTGCGCTGCGAAACCAGCGACTTAAGCACCACTGGCGGCCTTCCTTGGATCGGCGGGACGGATCTCACCCATATTCTGCGGGTGCCCGTTATGGGGCCTTACGTGCGGGCCAGCGTGTTCAACGAGGACGGCACCGCCCGTCAAGTCGAAGTTAAAGCGTATTTATCCACCTGATGCACAGAGCAGGCGGCCATTCCCCGCCGCCTGCCGGATCGCCGCCCGCACAACCGCTGGCGGAAGCGCCGCGCGCCACGCCGTTCCTCGCCAAGATCGCCACCTTGAATGCGGTTTGTGCCGTGATCGGCAACCCCAGCGGAATCAACGCGCGTAGACAACCCCTAAACGAAATCGATAGCGATTATTTTCCCTAATGCCGCGCCGCCTTGCCGACGGGCCCTAGCCCGGCGGCGCGCCGTCCATCCCCGGCCGGGCTGTTTACCGCTTTTGGCGTTGCAAGATAACCCGGATCATGGCGCAGCGCATGGCCATGGAGACACCTGCCGACAGAAACCGGGGCCGTATCGACGACGGCAGGTGATTTTCGCCGTTTTACGACATGCCCCTTCCCCCCCGCACCCTGTTCCCGGATACCGCTAACGGTGACGCCGAACCGGCCTTTCCCATTTCCACCTTTATTCAGCGTCATCCCTCGAATCCGGGAAACAACCGATGCACGCTACGCCGACGCCAGACGAACGCCGGCCCTGGAATAAACCACCTAGCCGCCCGCCGCCTGTGCAGCGGCGCGATTACCCGCCCACGACGGGCGAATTTTCCTCCCGGAATGACGTCCACCGCTTTCTCCCAACGTTATCTCGGGCCCCGCCGTTGGCGCGCCCCCCCTTCCATGGGATCCGCGTGGTGGCGGGGCGTGCCAGCGCGGCCGAGGGAGGCACCCAACGCAACTATTAGTAGACAAGTATATCCTAATATACTAAATTACATTTGCAGCGCCGGTCGTTCTTGCATCACGCCGTAAGCGCCGGTTGCTTGCGTATTATTTCTTTCCAATGAAAGGAGTCGTTGAAATGGCAAGTACTGAATGGAAAAAAATCGTGGTATCCCTATTGTTGTGCGGCGGCATGGGGCTCTCTCCCGCAGTGTGGGCCGCTCACCACAACATTCACGTCGACATTCCCGTCAAGCTGAAACCGGTCAAGGTAGTTTTCAACATGGCCCACGACACGTTTGCCGGAGACGTACCCGTCGGTATGCATTACATGGAAGTGCTTGCTAAGCGCCTCAAGAAAGACCACGTGAAAGGAAAAATTATCGGCGTTTTCCATTTTCAAGCGGCGTACATGAACCTGAACGACAAGACTTATAATGCCGTCCGTCACGTAAAAACCGGCAATCCCTATAAATCGATCGTCGCCGATCTGATGAAAAAAGGCGTGGGGATCGAAGAGTGTGTCAACTCCATGAAAGCGCATCATTGGACGAACGGCAATTTGCTGCCCGGCGTTAAAGTGGTCGATGGCGCGGTGCCACGACTCATCCAGCTTCAGCAGGAAGGCTATGCGGTGATTGAACCGTAAACGCCGACGCGCGCTATAAAATGGCCGCGTAACGCGGCCATTTTTTTCGCGGCGCGTTTTGGAGAAAACGCAATCGGTCTAGTGCCCAGCTCGCTTGAGCCGCCCCGGCGTTAGTAGACACTTTCGAGGCGGTTGAAATACTACTTCTCCGATATTACTGAAGAAAGCCGATTGGCGTCACCGGATCAAAGGCGGATCAGGATCAAAGGGGTCACCGGATCAAAGGATCAAAGATCAAAGGGGTCAAAAGGATCAAAGGGGTCAGACTCTGAAGTATCCCCACGAATTTACCAGCCATCACCATGGCTAGCGACGATATCCAAAAGCACTGCGCCAGCGGCCTTGAGATCA
>Ga0316206_1000844_pt1 | contig 33384 bp, 26 predicted proteins | sample 6monthpyrite_MG_FD_204942 | JGI IMG/M metagenome (GOLD analysis project Ga0316206, IMG submission 204942) | Microbial mat bacterial communities from mineral coupon in-situ incubated in ocean water Damariscotta River, Maine, United States -... | ecosystem: Environmental > Aquatic > Marine >... | reverse complement strand
AGTGAGCCAAGAGCTGTGAAACGAAGGCCAAAACCATTTCAATTATTGACCGCCCCAAGACATGAAATGAAGGTGATTTCTCAGAGGAGAAAGCATCGTGATAAACAGGCTTAACTTAGTGCCATTCCTCTCTGGCACCTATTAATTCTTTTAATTATCGTCATAATCAAGGCTTAAAACTGATTTTAACTTCCCCTCGACATAGACTATATTCGCAGCATCCTTAAATACGACTTTAGTGCGATTTCCATTTAGTCTTTCGTTCAAAAACAATGTCCCCCAGATATCAATCACAAATTCTCCAGGCAATAATTCTCCTGTGGGTTCGGAATCTCCTCGAGCTTGATTTCGATTTGCCACAACATACCAATGCCCCCCATTTGCCGGGTTTCCTTTTTTTACAATATCTAACCTCGACAGGAATGCCTTGTTCCCTTTTAATTTGTTTATTATTATGGCCGTTGATTCATCACACCATAAAGGGATTTTTCCTTTATGCTTATCATAAGGTGATTCTGTAACATACTTCTCACCTTTTTCTTTCCAGTAATCACGTTTTTCTTCCGGATTTTTGCTCCTTGTTTTGAAGGCTAATCCAAATTCTATAGAACCTTTTTTCTTGACTGTTGCCGCCCCAGCTTCATTTTCATTCCTCCCTTCTATTGTTTTTTTATCTCCTTCTGAGCTTATCCAATCCCCGACTTTGTGTGTTTCTAAATATGGACTAAATAGGTTATTAGCTATTGTTATGTCACTCGCTATCGTTTCGGGAGACGATTGCCCGACCGTGGGTGCATTGTTTCGTAATGATTCAAGCTCTTCATTTGCATTTTGCAGAAGTGTCGTAACACCTGAAATTCTTTTTTGGGCTTTTTGTTCTGGTATTTCAAGATATTTTCTGCAGGCATTAATTATTTCTCTTATTCCGTGTATTTTGGATGCCAATGATGGAGGTGGCTCGGAAGACAACGATTCTTGATATTCATTAAGAGCTTCATCAACTATTGAAACTCGCTTTCGCGCCCCTGAAAATGCACTTCCACTTATTTCTAAAAATTTATCTTCTGTCATCAAAACTCTTTGAATAATGCTATTTTGAGAACTGTTTTGCTTAACTTCTGGACTGGCTTCATAGTTTTGTGAGATGGCCTTCGCTCCCATCACATCAGCTTCTTTCTCCAACCCAGCATCATCATTAACCCTAACCCCACCCTTCATCTGCAACGTAGGCCTAACTCGACCCTGCTTCTGCTGCACAACATGCCATGCCTCATGCGGCAAATGCCTCTCCTGCCCAGCCCCCAGATGAATCTCCGTCCCCTGTGCATAAGCATGTGCATTCAACCCCGCCGGTTTACTGGAGTTATAATGCACTTTCACATCATCCATAGAATAACCCGACAAATTCTCAATTCCACTTTTCAACTGATCTGGCAAACCGGTACTACGGTTTGGTTCTATTTCAGGTGTTGGTGCAGGCGCTAATGTAGAAACACTACCCGTACGATCCACAAGCTGCACCGGTGCAACCGCCTCCATCCCCCCATCAACAAAGCCAATCCCATAATACGGCGGCGTTATTGCAACCCCTTTCTCACCCCCGTTCGCTGAAGTTCGCGACGATTCCGCAGCCCTCTTGCGCGTCAGTTTGCTAACTGTACGATCAGTATTCACCTTCAGCCTCCTTTGCCTTCTTTAATATTTTCACGCCGAATGCCACGCTGCAGAGTGTCCAGCGTAACCAGGTTACCGCCACTTTCTAATGCCTGTAATGAAGCATAGCGCACCACATTCATAATTGAGCCGCCGCAGAGTTCGAACTGGGTGGCGATTTTCTCCAGATCTACCGTCTCTTCTAATTGCGCCTTCGGTGAAAAGCCCTGCTGCCACAGGCGCAGGCGTTCTACCTGACGGGGTATGGGGAAGTAGATAATCGACTCGAAGCGGCGCGCGAAGGCGACATCGAGGTTGTCTTTTAGATTAGAGGCGAGGATGGCGATGCCATCGAAGGTTTCGATACGTTGCAGTAGAAATGAGACCTCCTGATTGGCATAACGGTCATGAGCGTTACTGGTTTCTGACCGTTTGCCGAACAGGGCATCGGCTTCATCGAAGAACAGAATCCAGCCCTTGTTCTGTGCCTGGTCGAATACGTGGGCGAGGTTTTTCTCGGTTTCACCGATATATTTTGAGACAATCAATGAGAGGTCAACTTTGTAAACGTCACGCCCGGTGGCTTTGCCAAGCAGGCAGGCAGTCATGGTTTTACCGGTGCCTGGTGGGCCGTAAAACAGGGCGCGGTAGCCAGGGCGTAGTTTGTTGCTCATGGCCCAGTCGACCATCAGGGTATCGCCGTGGCGTAGCCAGATTTCAATTTCTCGCACCTGAGTCAGGGTGTCGGGGTGCAGTACCAGATCATCCCAGTCAAGTTGGGTTTCGATGTGGCGTGCGGGGAAATCGGCGCTTAGTTCGGCGGGCCGGGCATGCCCGGTGGTTATCAGCCCCAGGCACTGTTGCGAGAGCTGTAGTGCGGCTTTTAAAAAAGATTCGCCCTGATCTTTTGTATCCAGGGTCTTTGTATCCTGAGCTCTGGTATCCTGATTTTGCGGGGCAAGCCGCAGGATGTTATGTTTGGCAAACACATGATCACGATCGAACATCGCCTGTAGTTCAAATCGGGCTTGCAGATCAGCCCCCGCCAATATGAATACGAGGGTCTCAACGGTGGGCATGAAGTCACCCTGAGCATTTACAATACCACCGAATTCGCTGAACCTGCGGTCGAAGGTTTTATTTTTAGTGTGAAAAATATCGAGCAGTTGTGGGCGCAGATGGGGCAGCAAAGCTAGCACAATGGCAACACGCTCAGCGAAGGCTAGCGGGTAATCTCGAAGCAGGCCCGCGTAAGCAGATTCGGATATTCCCAAATCGGGCGGTGTAATTTCAGAGACACTTTTGTAGTCAGTTTCCTGCCCAAAATAGAGTTTGAAACGCGTGTCTAATAGCCTTGCGAACCAGCCAGTTTCCTGTTCCAGATCGCGGGCATTGTTTTGCAAGGCGCTCGTCAATTCAACCACTTTAACAGGTTCGACCATTCGTTATTTCCTTCGAGTGGTTATATTTCTAGTTTAGAAATCCATAGTAAGTTATCACCAAACCGACACCTTAACTCTAAACTTCACAAGGTGACACACAAATTAATTTTATAATGACATATGAAATTTTATTGTGAATTTAAATTGATTTGATTGTAAGACAGGGTTAGCATCAGCTCAGCTATTTAGAATAGTTTCCGTGTTTAGTGTGGCTTTTCGATCACGTCTCTATTGTTGTCTAAATGATTTAAAGACCATTTGAACAAGGACAGATATGCTTAGCCATGCGCTCAATATTCTGAAGTCGAGCCTGAATAGTCATTTTAAAATGGCCAATCCGCATACCGATTCACTGGATGAAAAGGTGGTGTTCCCTCCGGGCATAAATACCGACTACACTAGCCTCCCCATCAATAAAGTTTCTTTACTTCTGGCCCGCCTTGAAGAGGAAAAAGCGCTTCGCGCCCCCGACCTTTACCAGAGCATCCAGGTCGATGGCAGCAATCAGACTGCCGCACCAGAAATAAGACTCAACTTATTTGTCGTTTTTGCTGCAAATTACAATAATTATGAAGACTCGCTGCGCAATATTTCTTTCATCATCAACTACTTTCAAAACCATCGGTTAATCACTCACGACACGACGCCGGATTTGCATGAAAGCCTTCAGCAGCTGGTGATTGAACTGGTCACACTTTCGTTTGCAGAACAAAATGAACTTTGGGCAAGCCTGCGTATGTCTAGCTGCCCATTTGTTTTATATAAAATAAAAATGGTGGTCTTCAAGGCAGAGACATCGGCGACTGTTCCTGTCGGCGAGCTGGTAATCGAGGGACTCGAGTGAAATATCAGCAACTCTTTTCACTGGAATTGCAGCACGCTTTTTATAGCGATGGGCGTTGTCGCGACTTTGTGATTGAAGCGACACCAGAAACCCAAAACCTGCTCGCCAATTTGCGCTGCGTACAAAAATCTTTACCCAATGGTCTGCGCATATTGATCCAGGTGTCTAATGACAATACGCCGTTTATAGCATTGCCAACAACTCTCCTGTTTCATTTTCGCCTGCGTCTACAAAATCCCGATTTCACTCTATTTACCGATCTTCCAATCGTGCCCAGACAATCTGAGGATGAAGACTCAGTATCGGTGTTTGACCTGGTAACGCGCAAAATGATTACACTAGAGAATAAAAAACCCGCTACACCTGGCGACAAAATGTCGGCAACTTATCCAGCATATGGAGGCTATCTACCCGGTGCTTTTGCCGATATTACTATTCCGATTATCAGTACTGAAAAAGTAACACTATCAGAAACCAGCAATGCCTTCATTATTCACTTCGAAGCCAAAAAATACCGCTGGGCATATTATGTTGTCACTGACAAAGCCAACACTCCCGGCATTGAAGACAAGGCGAGTGATAAAAATAAACCCATTAGTTTTAAGTCAGGTAAAAAGTTCGATCAGAACAATCCAGCGGATGTTGACGACAAAATTGCGCAACAGCTTTTGCAGCAACACCCTGATCTGGGAACATATAAAATTTTATCTACAGACCCTATTCCCTGTCAGCAAGCGGTCAGAAAAACACTGCGCATGCGCATAAACAAAAACCAGGACACCCTGGATCAAGTACTACCCAGCCCAACCGTTCAACAGAGTTTTATAGAAAAAAACGAAGTCAGTTTGTATCACGTTGTTAAATATTTCACTCAATAAATGAAGAAGGATTTATAGCATGGCAAATTACAGAACCCCAGGGGTCTATGTTAAGGAGGTTTCTACTTTACCCCCCTCCGTGGCAGAAGTATCAACCGCTGTTCCTGCGTTTATCGGTTACACTAGCAAATGCCCAACTCGTGATGACACGAGTGACAGCATAACGCCTGTAATTCGACGAATTAGTACACTGCTCGACTATATTGCACTTTTTGGCGGCGCTAACCCGAGTGAGTTTGACGTGACTACCCGCACTAATGCTGATGGTGTCACGCAAATTGCCTCAACCACTCGCGATATCAGCAATAAACATTCGCTCTATTACAGCCTGTGTTTTTACTTTAAAAATGGGGGGGGCAGTTGCTACATTGTTTCCGTTGGTAATTACACTGTCTTGCCTACAACAACACACTTTAACGATGGTCTCGCAGCACTTGAAAAAGAAGATGAGCCCACGTTAATTGTGCTCACGGATGCGGTTGCCCTGCTAGGCGCTGTTGAGTACACAGCTCTGTGTGTGGATGCGCTGGCGCAATGTAAAAAATTAGGTGATCGATTTGCCATTCTGGATGTGGGTAAGGCGGGCCCTCCTAAAACAGATGAAGAACAGCTGTCAGACGTTGGCTACTTTCGAAATAATACGGGTACCAAAGATTTAATATACGGGGCAGCTTATTATCCCTTTGTGGAAACCTCGCTGAGTTTTGACTATGAGGAAAGTGGTGTCTCCATAAAAAGTGGCGGCACAATAGGTGATAGTAATTCCAGTCATAACTGGCAAAAGACCTTTGGTACCAATGGCATTTTGGTGACCTACTACGGCCCCGGTGGAAACACAACTGGTGGAGGCACACCTGGTGTAAATGTTTTACAGGGTGAAACTGCTGATAATAGTTTTGATATTACCAGTAAAATACTCACCATCACTCTTGGGACAACAACGGCAACTAGAAAAGGCGATGGGATAGCGCAAGACTGGATAGATTGGAAGCAGAATAATGGCACTGTCGCTGAAGGCTTTGAAATAGTTGCCAACGGCACTGGCAACAGCAAACCGCCAACAACCACTGAGGCGACCGAGCTCGACATACAATCCACACCGCAAACAGAATCATCAGACAAAAAACTATCTGATCTTAAATCAAGCAATACAGCGCTCTACAACCAAATCAAAACGGCACTCGCCCAGCAACGCATTACCTTGCCACCAAGCCCCGCAATTGCCGGTGTCTACGCCAGTGTGGATAAAGACCGGGGCGTCTGGAAAGCACCTGCGAACATTAGCTTATCCTCGGTGATTGGACCGGTAACCAAGATTAGCCAGGAAGACCAGGATCAGCTAAACGTTGATGAAAATGGAAAATCCATTAATGCCATTCGCGCTTTTACCGGCAAAGGCACACTAGTATGGGGTGCACGCACATTGGCTGGCAACGACAACGAATGGCGTTATGTTTCTGTTAGACGTCTGTTTAATATGATCGAAGAGTCTACACAAAAAGCCACCTCTTTTGCTGTGTTTGAACCCAATGATGCAACCACCTGGCTAAAAGTAAAAGCCATGATTGAGAGTTATCTTTACGGCTTATGGCAACAGGGTGCACTCGCCGGACTCACCCCGGAAGACGCCTACTTTGTTGAAGTCGGTCTGGGTAAAACCATGCGCACAGAGGATATTCTGGAAGGTCGAATGATAGTTAACATTGGTGTGGCTGCGGTTAGACCGGCAGAATTTATCATTCTGACCTTTATGCACAAACTTCAACAGGCGGCTTAATTTAGAGCAACAACCGTAGATTTATAGAGTGAAATAACTCGGATCAAATTAAGGGGAACATTTATGGCTACATCAAAAGCAGAGATAAAAGCGGACTACCCGTTACCAGCCTACAACTATAGAGTGATTATTGGTGAGGCGACAGTGGCCTTTTCCGAAGTCGCGGGCTTAAATATTGCCTATGAAAAAACCACTTATAAAGAAAGCAGCATTACCAGTAACCCAGGCCCTACGGTTTTTCGTATGCCGGCACAAATCTCGGATGTAACGCTGACCCTGAAAAAAGGCCTGGTGTCCAGCACGAGTCAACCGGCTCTCTACGACTGGATCAGTACCATCAGTATTAATCAGGTTGAGAAAAAAGACATTATCATCAGCCTGTGTGATGAAACGGGGAAGGCGGTTGTCACCTGGACCGTTATTAATGCCTTTCCTACTAAGCTGGATGCGCCCACATTTAGTGCCGACTCGAATGATGTCGCGATTGAAAGCATGGAATTGATGGCCGATAAAATTAAAATCAACTACCAGGCTTAAGCCATGGCGCTGAGTTCAGGCAACATCAACGTTCCGCTGCCGGCTTATAACTACCGGGTAACCATTGGCGATAAGAGCTACGGATTCTCGGAAGTTTCCGGACTGAGCCTTGCCTATGAACCGGTAACATATAAGCATGGGCTGAGCTTTCTGACGGGGGAAAAAATCATTCCTGGAATGCGCCAGGCGGTCAAATTGACACTCAAACGGGGTATCACACAGGGTGAGGCCGGTGTGTTTCTAGCTGATTGGCTGGAAGCCACTTACTCCAATCCGTATGTCAATCACAAGCAGGATATTTTGATAGACCTGTGTGATGAGAAAGGCCTGCCCGCTGTACGCTGGAAGGTAACTCGGGCCTTACCAGTTAAGCTGGATGCCCCGACTTTCACGGCAAATGCTAACGAGGTTGCTATCGAGTCACTTGAGCTGATAGCACACGAAATAAAAATTGAATATAACCCGAGTTAATGTTGAGAAGTGTCCTGTTACCGATAGGACACTTCTCAACCTTATTCTCTAAAACGCAGGCTTTTTTACATGGCAATTATTAATGTACCTGAAGTTCCCGGCCCACTGCCATTCGTGGGCAATCCGCCTTTAGGATTTCGTTTCAGTGTGCTTTTTTTTGCTGCCGGGGTGGTGCCTAACCCAATTGATATTCTGTTTCAAAAAGTATCCGGGCTGGGTAGTAGTGTGACCACAGCATCTGTCTCAGAGGGTGGTCAAAATTTGTATACACAGTCTTTGCCAAAAAAAATTAATTACGAAAATCTGGTACTGGAAAGAGGTATGGCGGTTGGGTCGCCATTAGCGATTGAGTTTAATGCGACGATGTCTTTGTTTAAATTTAGCCCATCCAATGTGCTAGTGACACTTATTGACAACAGCAATGTACCCATCGCCGGTTGGTTGTTTATGAAAGCTTATCCCGTTAAATGGCGCGTCTCCGATCTGGATGCCAATTCCAACACGGTGGTCATTGAGACCATGGAACTCACCTATCAACGTATGCAAGTCATGAGAATATAACGCGATGCCTGTTGAAATTAAAGAGCTTGTGATTCGTAGCAAAGTCACTTCTTCAGTTGACGCTTCGAGCGAGCAGAATTCAGTTACTCAGCTCTCTGGCGACTTACAACCTGTCAGTGATTCAATGAGTAATAATGATGCCATCATTCAGGAATGTGTGCGTCAGGTTTTGCGAATTTTAAAAAAGAAAGAGGAACGTTAAATGGCGCTTAACCTGTTTAACAAACTACAAAAATTAACCATAAATGCATATGGCAATGCCCTGCGTGCCGGCCTTCCTAAACCGGGTAGTAGCTTTAAAGTGATGTTTAACCCCGAATCACTCAGTACCTCACACACTAATAAGTTTAGCCATTTACAGGGCATAGCGACTACCGGGCGAGAAGCTAACTATGCTTACAGTCGATCAAATGTCATCTCCCTGAAATTGATACTCGATGGCTCGGGGGCAACCGACTACGGTATCAGCTCGCTGCTGGGTATGGGCACAAAATCGGTGGCAGAACAGATCAATCAGTTCATGAAATTATGTTTTCATATGGATGGAAAATTACATCGGCCCAAATACCTGAAAATTCAGTGGGGCGATGGTGTGTTAAAAGATTTCAGCTGTATTTTAAAATCGGTCGATATCGAATACAGCCTGTTCGACAGAAACGGTGCGCCACTGCATGCGGTTTTGACAACAAAATTTGAAGAAGATACCAAAGCTGAAAAACTCAACCGAAAAGCAGGTAAATCATCGCCAGATCTGACCCATAGCCGAATTGTCAAACACGGAGATACCCTGCCCCTTCTTTGCAAGGAAATTTATGGCTCTTCACGACATTATTTACGCCTCGCCCAGGTAAACAATATCAACGATTTTCGTAACCTGACGCCAGGACAGGAAATTTTCTTCCCCCCCCTTAACACTAACGAAACGAATACTAATGAAGCGAATACTAACGAAACCAATACTAGCGAAACCAATGCTAGCGGAATAAATGGATGAGTGCAGTAACGGTTACCATCTTAAGTGAAAGTAAAGTGATGGATCCTGTTTATGAGGTGCTGTCTATTGATGTCGTTAAAGAGGTTAATCGTATTCCTTATGCACAGATCATTCTGCTCGATGGTGATGCCGCCAAACAACAGTTTGCCATCAGCGATGAGTCTTTTTTTGAACCGGGCAAAACTGTCGAAATCAAACTGCGCTACGAAGATGGCAAGAGCAAAGAAGTCACTGTCTTCAAAGGTTTGGTTGTACGCCATGCCCTGGAGGCTAACGATCAGGGATCACTGCTCACAGTAGAGATGAAAGATGCTGCGATTAAACTGACGCGTGCGCGCGAAAGCGCCGTTTATCATAATAAAACCGACAGCAAAATCATTGAAACATTGATTAGCAAAAGTAACCTTAAAAAAGGCGTGCTGGCGGCCACCAAAGCAGAACACGCGGAAAGTGTTCAGTATTATTGCACCGATTGGGATTTCATCCGCTCACGAGCAGATGCCAACGGCTTATTGCTGGTGGCTAACGATGGCGAAATTTCGCTCTCCGAGATTAAGTTTAACGGCAAGCCAGAACACACGTTTGAATTCGGCATCAGCAATATCTTCAATTTTGATATCGAAGTTGATGCCAGTCATCAATACGCCGAAATCCAGAGCGTGACCTGGGATGTCAAAACTCACAAGCTGACCAAGGCAAGTAAAGCTCAGGACTTTAACCTGCTGCAGGGTAATCTGAAGGCTGCAAAAGTGGCCGAAGCGGTGGGTAGCAAGTTACAAAGCCTCACTGACGCAGTACCGCAAGACCCAAAAGCGCAGCAAGCCTGGGCAGATTCGAGCCTGATTAATAGCCGTATGACGATGCTGCGCGGACGCCTGTCCGTACCCGGTTTTGCTGACATCCAGTGCCTGGATTTAATGGAGGTAGCCGGTGTGGGCAAGCGTTTCAACGGCAAAAACCTGATCACCGGACTGCGCCATCGAGTCGATGAAAGTGGCTGGTTAACGGATGTGCAATTTGGTCTTGGCGCCGAAACCTTTGCCAGCAATGCAGACGTGATGGATACCCCTGCTGCCGGCCAGCTACCCGGCGTCAATGGGCTGCAGATTGGTGTGGTAAGCGCTTTTAAGGAAGACCCTGACAAAGAATTTCGGGTCAGTGTTAATTTACCGGGGCTCGGTGAAAATGCCGAACCTGTCTGGGCACGACTGGCCTCACCTGACGCCGGCAAAGAGCGCGGATATTTTTTTCGCCCTGAAACCGGTGACGAAGTCATCGTCGGCTTTTTTAATGATGACCCTCGACAAGCGGTGATCCTCGGTGCCATGTTCGGCTCAAAAAACGCCCCCCCAAAAGACCTGGCCAGCCTCGATGAGAAAAATATTTGCAAAGCCATTGTCAGCAAAACCGGTACCACCATCGGTTTTATAGACGATGCCAAATCATCGCTATTTATAGAAACACCATCGAAGGCCAAAATTTTACTCGATGACGATACTGAAACCATTCGGCTCGCCGACCAGAACGGCAACACCATAACAATGAACAAAGATGGCATCACAATTAAAAGCAGCAAAGATTTAATGTTTGAAGCCAGTGGCAATGTTGAAATAAAAGGCAGCAAAGTTGATGTCAAATAACGGATTAACCCACTCATGAGCAAAACATCATTCTTAGGTTCAGGCTGGCGCTTTCCACCCGCATTTTCTGCGGGTGGTGCCGATGTGGCCATGGTGAGCGAAAATGAAGATATCGAGCAATGCTTGCAAATTTTACTTGCGACTCGTCTGGGTGAACGCGTGATGAAAGATGACTTTGGTTGTGACTTGCAGGATTTGCTGTTCGAGGAAATTGACCAAAGCCTGGAGAATAATATTACCAGCATGGTGACGGATGCCATTTTGTACCACGAACCGCGCATCATATTGGACGATCTGGTTGTCTCGCAAAATGAAAGCCAGGCAGGGCTGTTACTGATTAGCATTACCTATACGGTGCGCACAACCAACTCGCGATACAACATGGTGTATCCCTTTTATATTAACGAAGCTGCCTCTCAGGGTACCTTTTAAATGGACCGTTATTTTGCCTGATTTCATACTTATAAACGCTGACAAAGCCAACTTTATTCCCAGCTTTGGTGCCGCGATTGTGACGGTAAAACCCGGCACACTAGAAGGGAGTGGACCTGCCACTCTAAATGGCAAAAAACTTTGTGTGGATGGCGATGAGAAAAAACTCTCTGTGCCAGGTTGCCCTTATATGACGCCACAATATTCCATCCCCGGCAGCGGTACGCTCAAAATTTCTGCGCTTGCCGGGAATCAGACCGCTAAAAAATCCAGTACAGGGGGTAAGCTCGTGTTGTTAAAAGGCGGCAACTTTACCGCCAAATTTGAAGTGCAAAGTCCGGCCAAACAACCCCCTCCCGGCCCTGGCTCCCCCATACCCGATGCCACTCCAGAATATTCTGGACAGGGTATGTTTATAACCACCAACACCAAGTTTCAAGGGGCTTAGAGCGTTATGACAATGTCACTTACAACGTCCCAGATACCCGTAAGAAACGGCACCAGCCAGGCTGAACGTAATCTGCCGGCGCTGGCACCTGATTATGTCGCGGTGGATGAGCGCTCAATAAAAGATCTGCTGATTTTTGCCCAGGACTATGCCAAAGAACTCGTTTACTTTAACGCACAAAATCAGGTTGAGGGTGACTGGTCCCACTTCCTTGGTGAAAAAGAGGGTGATCTGGAAACGATACTGGCATATCTGGCCGAGCCCGAAGCAAACTCAGGTAACTCACGCCCGCACTTAACCCTCTTTCTTACCTTTCTCAAACTACTGCAGCATGCCCGCTCCCAGCTCAATGAACTGACCCAGAGGCACCTTGAATTCTACTACCGAGAAGCCCTGCGCCTGACCTCACAACCCTGCATACCCGACCAGGTCCACGTCATTGCCACTCTGGCGCCCGCACAACAGCAGCATCTGTTGCCCGCCGGCACCCTCTTGCAGGCGGGGCAGGACAGCCGCGGTAAAGAACTTATCTACCGTAGCGAAAAAGATCTCGTGATAAACCGGGCGAGTGTGGAAAATATAAAAAGCCTGTTCACTCAGAAGACCACCATTGATCTCCAGGCGGCTCGTCAAAACCCAGCGTTGTTACACGATATTGAAGCTGATTCACGGCGACAGCAGAGCTTTTTAGCCATGCTGATGATGGCACTGGGAAAGTCTGGCCCTGGCACGCCACTGCCACCTTACCCGGACCAACGCCTCATTCCGGTTCCAAAAAGTAAGTCTAATAATACCCCCAATAATACCCCAGAGCAGTCAGATGTTCTAACCGATTTAGATACACTACTGGCCTTTGTAAAAGACAAACTTTACATGCCTTTATCAAGCTTTCGCACACTCATGCAATTAAAAGCCGAGCAGGAAACGAACGATGCTGAATGGCAAGCGATCATTGGCTATATAGAAAAAATCAAAAAACTCGCGCAACCCAAACCCGTGCGCCCATATAATTTCGAGCAATACCTTAAGCAGGCACTGGACCTCAACGCCAATAACTTCGCTGATTTTTTTGACACGCTGCCCGAAATCGAAGATTTCTATGGTCTCTACCGGCGAAAGGAAGATCCCGAGGTACAGCAATTCATCGAAGACAAACTCAGCATGGCGCTGGGTGACTTCACCAGCATGATGCAAATAGTCGAAACAGTTAATCAGCGTTGGCGGCAAATTTACGAAATTCTACGCGCCGCAGGTCGTCGCATGAAGCAACAGACGATCAAAGCAGACACTGTAAATGAGACACGGCCACCCCTGAATATTCGAACTTTTGAGGCCGATAAATTTAGTTCACTCGTCAGCCGAACATTGGGCACGATTGTTTATCCAGACTTCAATGCCATACCGCTTAGCAGTCTAGACGATTGCGCCAGCCAAATTACTCAGCTGGAAAATTACTTTTTTATCAGTGCCGAAGAGTTTGCCTTTATTCGCGCGATTAACAAAAAAAATGAATCCAGTAGTAACAAGCCAGAGGTCAAAGTACAAAGCTGGGAATGGCAACAGGTTTACAGCACTTTAGAAAAAGCCTACGCCAATAAAGAGCTCCCCAACCGACTCAACATATTAAAAGAGATACACCAAAAGAGTGGCTTTACGGCCTTAATCCGCTTTGCATTAGGTGACCCCAAACCGTTCGATCAGCTCCCGGAAGGGAAAGCTTTTTTCGAACTCAATGCGCTAAAAGATGCGCGTTATATCAGCGAGAAACTCTTCCTCAATCCGACAAACTTTGCGCAGATAAAAGCTGACTATCAAACCGCCGGTGATGCCTATGATGCTAAAAGTGGCAAAGAGAATAAGGCACTCTACACCCTTCTGGAACTGGCACAACGTCGCAAACGAGGCAGCCAGAATACGCGGGCTGAGATAATTGGCTGGGATAATCTTTACGCTGCGCAAGATGCTACTCAGGTACAGGTGCAGCAGAATCTAGCGGGGGATTCTACCACGCCTCGTTGGCGCACCTTTGGCCAGGGCTATTCCTCCAGCCAAACAGGCAGTAAACCAGCCAAAATAGGTTTTGCCATTGCCTCACCGCTGCTGGCGTTGGCCGAAGGCCAGCGCAGCATTATCCTGACGCTGGCTTTTCGTGAAGAAGAAACAATAGACTGGGAGAGTATAACGGCTCTACTCCAACCGCCTTACCCCTTCGAGTTTTTGCTCAGCAGCGAAAAAAAGATGCTGCCGATTGAATCTGTCAAGATGGAGAAAAGCGCGATTAATCTGGCAGAAAAAAGTTATAAAAATGCACTGAAAATCACCCTGACGCTGGAGCAGACAGCGCCTGCCATTGCCCCCCTGTTAGTTAAGCCACTTATCCAGACACCCTGGCCCGTGCTGCAAATGCTGCTGGTGGATATAGCCGTGCCTGAAATGGCCACGAGTGAGCAAGCCGGGCAGGAGGTTACGCCAGCTAAAAAGAGTAACGATCCGCTGAAAAACCCGCAGTCAAAAAAGCTTTATGGTATTTTTCAATCGCTGTTGCTTGAGAACCTTCAACTGGTTGTGGCGGTACAACAACTGCATGCGCTGACGCTACAAAATGATGAGCAGGTTCTGGAAGCCAAAAAACCTTTTGAGCCCTTTGGCTATTCACCCGTGTCTGGCTCCAGTTTCTACCTTGCCCACCCGGAACTCTGTGCTAAAAAACTCAACAGTCTGAGCTTAAATATTGAATGGCTCGGTGTCCCAAAAAACATCGTCACGCATTACAATGGCTACTCAAACTACACCGAAATAAATCAGGCGCCAGCCAGCCCAATTAATACAACTACAAATACGATTAGTGCTCAATTATCACTGTTTAACAATCGCTCAACTTTTCCGGTCGCTGTGCAGGGAAAGAAAAATACACAGCAGGCAATGTTCTCGCTATTTGATATGGCCGACTCAACTAAAACAGTCCACATCAAGGTTAACAGCATCACTGAAATCGATTACCTGCCTGACAACCATATCAAGCTGGAGGCTGAGGTGCTCGACTGGCAGCGTTACTGGAAAGTGGAGTTAGGCCCGATCGATTTTCAACATTCAATTTATCCCCAGGTGGCCTCAAGCTGGGCCGTCAGAACGGTTAATGTCAATGAGAAAGGAGTGGAGGTGAAGGTGGTCAGCGCATCTAGCAAAAAATCACCCAAACCGTTTATTGTCAATCCACCCTACACGCCCAAAATCAAGCGTCTTACGGCAGATTACACCGCCGTGCTAGATATCGACCTGAGAAAAATAGACCTGCCAAAAACAGACCAAAACTCGCCTGATCAGCTCTATCACCTGGAGCCCTTTGGCTACCGTAACCTGGCCACACAGGGTGGTAACTTTGCTCGGCCTTTTTTGCCCCAATATCCTTATGCGGGTGAGCTTTTCATTGGCATTAAAGATCTGCTGCCACCGCAAAGCCTGGCGCTGTTATTTCAACTGGCTGAAGGCAGTGCCGACCCGAGCCTGGCTCCGGCAAAAATTGACTGGCACTTTTTAGATGGTAATGGCTGGCAAAGTCTTGAAGAGGGTCAGCTGCTGGCTGATGGCACCAATGGGCTACTCAATTCGGGCATCATCGAATTTAGCCTGGCCCCCGCCCAAACTAGCACTATCCTGCCCACTGATCTGTACTGGATTCGCGCCACCATTACCGGCAATTGTCGTAGCGTGGCAGATGTGGTCGAGATAAAAGCCCAGGCGGTGTGCGCCACGCTGGTAAGTAACAACAACGCCGCAGATCATCTTGAGCAGTTATTACCGGCGGGCAGTATCAGTGATTTTGCCGAGCCGATCGCCGCCATTCAACGCATAGAACAACCCTACAGTTCTTTTGGTGGCAAAAGTTCGGAACGCACGGAGCATTTTTATACGCGGGTGAGTGAGCGCCTGCGGCACAAAAATCGCGTGCTCACCAGCTGGGATTACGAGCATTTAGTGCTGCAGGCATTCCCCGGTATCTACAAGGTAAAATGTTTACCCGTGGGCAGTTCCGCTGATCCGCATTTAGCCCATGTTATTCAGATTATTGTTATTCCCGATATCAGAAACAAACTGCCCTTTGATCCATTTGAACCCAAATTACCGGCCGATGTGTTACTGCAAATAGAACAATATCTCAACCAGCACTGTGCCGCCGGTGCGCATTTCATCGTTAAAAACCCAGCCTATGTACGGTTGCAGGTTCGTCTGGGTGTGCGCTTAAGAGCAGACGCATTGAGCAACCCAGGCTACTACCAGAATCAACTAAATGAAGAGCTGCAACGTTACCTGTCTCCCTGGGCTTATGACCGCAGCGCTGATATTGTCTTCGGCGGCAAAATAAACAGCAGCCTTATCATTAACTTTGTGGAAAAGCGCCCCTACGTCGATTACGTCGCCGGCATAAAACTCTATACCAGCCGGCATGGGGAAGCCGACATTCAAGTCTACGACGAGAGCCTTAGCACCTTGTTACCGGAGGCTATTCTGGTTGGCGACCGCTTACACAAACACCAAATTGATCTGATTAGTGCTGAAGTTTATGACGCAGAGTTTTTCGCCGGCATCGGTCATATGAAAATCGGACTGGATTTTAAAATTGGGCCTGAAAATGGGCCCGAAAATGAATCAGAAATTAGAGCAGAAACTAAGCCTTAAAACACAAACACCTAACAATCGTTATAAATAATCACCCCTATTAGGAGACGTAATCGTGGCAATAAAAAATCGCAGCACACTCAAAGGTTTCTTTACCACTGGCGCCGTACCGAGCCAGACTAATTTTGAAGAGCTGATTGACAGCATGCTCATTCAAGATGAGGATGGCATTGCCAAACAGGCCAGTGGTGTTTTAAAGATAGATGCGACTGGCGACGAACAAGAGCTACTCAGTTTTTATGCCAAGGAGGGAAATACTGACCCGGTACTCAGCTGGCAACTCAACCAGAAACCCGCAGGCAAACCTGGTCTGAGTATCAGTGATTCAGCTACCAGTCGGCTGTTCATCGAAACTGACACCGGTAATGTTGGCATCGATAACACCTCACCGGTGGCGAAACTTGATATCCAGACAGAGGCCCGTACCCGAGTTGCCAACCATCCCACTGAGGTTAAAGGTTTATATGTTACTGCTACTTTTAAAGACAACAGTGATGGTGTCGAGTTTCGCCACACCAATGGGACGCAGGGAATCGGCTTTGGCTATAATACAATTTATGCCACCGGCACAAATGTAAATCAGCCCCTGGGATTAAAACCACGCGGAAATGAAAGCGTAATAGTTCAAGGCCCGCTGGTAGTCACCGGTAATACCGTCTTCAAAGGCAGTGTCGGCATTAATGCAACCGCATCACAGCCAAATAAATTAAGGGTTGAGGGGGGGGCTATTTCAACTAATGGAAACCTTCATACCGAACGCGGCCGTTTGGCATTTTCAGGCTCCGCAGATGACCAAAATCATACTATCTATAACAACTATAAAAACATTGATGGTGAAGGGGTTTGGGATGGCATGAAAATGAATGTCTTAGCTGGATTAAATGTTCGAGTGGGAAATGTCAGAGGAAAAGACCTTAAAACTGCCCTATACATTGATAATGCCGGCAAAACGGGCATAGGCACCACTAAACCAACTGCAAAACTGGAAGTCGTGGGTACCTTTATGGAGAAACTGGACCTAATCCGCTGCGGTAATCGAGGTGACTGGACCGCCCAAAACCACCCAGTAATGCAGTATTTCAAAGGCCAATTGAAAGGAAAACCTGTCGGTACAATGATGCGCGCAATTACAGATCACTCATCTTGGCGAGGTCACTATTGGCAGGCCTGGGTAGATGCTGATAGCAAAATAAGAGTGATTCACAATTACCATAAAACGCCTCATATCGTCAGATAATTCGAATGTCTGTGAATTCAACCCCGATTTATTGAGATTAATTTTTTAGAATCAAATGTGGAAATAACGCGATGAAAAACCAACTAGAAACACGTTTAAACAACCTGAAAACCGAATTTGAAACCGGTCAAACCCTGCTCGCTGATCTCAACAAAAAACGCAGCGACCTGGAAGCCACACTGTTACGTATTAGCGGTGCGATTCAGGTAGTAGAAGAGCTGCTAGAAGAGCAGCCCGAAGAACAGCCAAAAGAACAGCCAAAAAAGCAGATAAAACAAGCCGAAACACCCGAAAAACTCGTCGCGATAGCTGAGTAATCGGCTTACAAGCGCGTCGTTTATAAACCGTTAACTTAAGGTTAAAGCCTGAGAATATGAATCCATCCATCACCCTGTCCACTACGCCCTTTGAATATCCGTCCATGGATTATGCCTTGCTACAGCGCGAAGGCATTAAGCTGCTCGAGCACCTTGATGGGCAGATCTGGTCCGATTTTAACGCTCACGACCCGGGTATTACGATTCTTGAGCAGCTGTGTTACGCCATTACCGACCTGAGCTACCGCATTAATTACGATATAAAGGATCTACTTTCAGGGGGGCAAGATGCGCCGTATGACTCACTTTACAGCCCGGCTCAAGTGCTCACGACCCACCCCGTTACCCTGCTTGATTTGCGCAAACTGTTAATCGATATTGCCGGGGTTAAAAACGCCTGGGTTGAACCCGCCAGTCACGCGGAAGTGGGGCTCGTCTACGACCCTTCCGAGCTGACACTCTATCTAAAGGGTGAACTGCAACCTCTGGCTCACCGTCAGGCGCTGTCACCGCGCGGCCTTTACCATGTGTTAATCGAAGCCGATGACGGGCCATTGGGTGTAGACACACAAGAAATCGTTAATCAGGTGAATAAACGCTTACTGGCCCATCGCAGCCTGTGTGAAGATTTTTTACCGCCACAGGTCTTGCCACGTCAGGCTATCCTCGTGCAGGCCTCCATTGAAATCAGCGCTGTGGAAGACCCCGCACAATTGTTACTAGACGTTTATCAAAGCCTGGCCAGCACAATCTCGCCGAACATTTGTTTTTATACGCTGAGTGAATTGCTAGAACAGGGTAAAAGCATAGACGAGATTTTCGATGGCCCACCACTCAAACAGGGCTTTATTGATAGTGCCGAATTGCAGCAGTTTCAACGCAAAACAGGCCTGCGTAGCTCTGACCTCCTTGAAATAATCATGAATGTGACTGGCGTCATGACGGTCACCGATATTACGATCACGGATGATTTAGCACAGGATGATTTAGCACGGGCACCACAAGACTGGTACTTCAAACTCGACCCAGAAAAAACGCCCTGGCTGGATGTGCAAAACTTGCAACTTACACTGACTCGCGGCGGCATTCAGATTCCACTTGACGAGATTACTACCAATGCCAAAGAAAAATATGCTCATCAACAAAAAAACGCCGGCTATAAACCCCCACTACCACTTAACCAGCTAGACATTCAACTAGCCGCGGGCAAAGACCGACAGACTGAGCAATATTACTCCCTACAGCACCAGTTTCCAGCACTCTATGGTATTGCCTCTATGGGTTTGCCTGAATCGGCCTCAGCAGAGCGCAAGGCACAGAGCAAACAGCTTAAAGCCTATTTACTGTTTTTTGACCAGATTCTAGCCAATTATTTTGCCCAGCTGGGTAACGCGAAAGCGCTCTTCTCTTTTTATCCAAAATCGGCGAATAAAAAATCGCATCGCACCTATTTTTCACAATATATTAATGATAGCGAACTGGGTTTGGAAGAGGTTGTTACTCGCGGCCTGGCGGAAAAGCTGGCGGACATCACCGATCGAGAAGCAAAAGAGAAGGTATTACCTGCAGGACGTAAACACCGATTTTTGAATCACCTTTTAGCGCGTTTTGCAGAACAGTTTTCTGATTTCGCCTTGTTTGCCACACTCGATGATGGTGATCTGATTGAGGACAAATGTGCTTTTCTGCAAGATTATCCGGCCATTGGCAGCGCTAGAGGAAGTGGTTTTGATTACACCCAGGCAAGCTGGAATAGCCGTAATGTTTCTGGCCTGGAAAAACGCATCAGCCTTAAATTGGGTATTTCCTCTTATCTTAAACGCGACCTGGCTGGGCCAAACGGACTGAAAGAAACCGATGAAGGTGGCTTCCATCTACTAGAACATATTCTATTGCGACCTCGCGCCCAGGATAATGAGCAAACGTCACAATATGGCATCACTGGACAAACTGCCTGGCTCGACCAACCGCTCAACGCAGACCCGTATTCGCATCAAATCAGTTTTATCTTACCGAACTGGATTGCACGTTTTCAAAATCCTGAGTTTATGCAGTTTATCAGCACCGTTTTGCGTGAAGAGACCCCAGCACATATTCAGGTTCACCTGCACTGGGTAGATGAAAAAACCATGGAGAGTTTTGAATCGGCTCAGAAAACCTGGCTTAAAAGCGCTATTTCACTGCGCTTATGGGCACCAGACAGTCACAATCAGTACGCTGAACACGATCGGATAAAACAGATGAGACATCTCGAACTCAAAGATGCTCGCGATAAAATGCTACACATACTTGGCATTGGTCAGCCTTACCCGTTGCGAGATGTGCAGCTAAGTTATGTCACTACGGTGGCCGCCGGAATGCAAACAGATATCCACCTTCTCGGTGGGCAGGCGGGTGTTCATTATCAATTATGCGATGAAGACGGTAACCCCATTGCTGATGAAGAGGGTGAGAGTTTTTCAGTATCGCCCACTATCGGGCATTTCGAACTGCCGCCTCAAGCCCTGGAGTCTGCGCAGGCTATTAAGCTAAAAACGCCTAAAATCATTAAAGATATTACCTTTACTATTTTAGCCAGGCCTGTATCGGTAGACGGCACAACGGGATTACTGGAATCATACTTAACATCCGAGGTTGCCATCAAACTCGGCATCGATAAAACACTGAAAGTCCTGTTTGAGGCCAGTGAAGGTCAAATGGTGAATGACCAACAGGCAAGGGTTATCACCGATTATAATAGCCAGGTGAAGGTCAATATTATGCAAAGCCAGCAAGGTATTTCCTACCGCCTGGTTACAGCAGATGACAGCCCTCTTTCCACTGATCATAAAGGAGATACAAAAACGATTACACTGACGTCCAACATCGAGTTCAAGGAAAATACCCAGATCTATATACAGGCATACCGCTCTAAAAAACTGAATACTAAAATACGGCTGGATACGAGCCTGACGATTTGGGTCAGACCCAACACCAGCATACCTGTTATGCTAGAGAAGCCCATTGTAGATTATCAGGGCGTAACAAAACTGACTCTGGGTGCGCCCCAGGACGGTGTGGAGTACCATCTATTCAAGCGTCTGGCGCGTCTGGAGATAGCGCTGCAAAAGGCTGAATATCTTAGCGAGCGCACAATAGAAGACTCATTAGTGGATAACCCGGAGACGCTCGATATCTCAATTCAAAAACTACCCAGAGTCACCGACTGGAAGACGCAAACAAGTTTTGAGGAGATAGGTCAATTCATAGAAGAAAAAAACAGGCTGAGCATCAGCAGCGGCGAACTGCTGGAAGATTCGCTGTTTATTATACGGGCCAGTAAAAAGGATAATGACGAACAACTCCAGCTCGAGCAGGCAGTTGCCGTACTCGTGCGGCCGAGCACGGCCCCCGTGGTCAGTGTGAAAGATGAATTCGTCACAAAGGGGCGGCCCGGTGAAGTACAGGTGAGCAGCACGCAGCAGGGCGTTCATTATCAGTTACGGCTGAATGACGTAAATAAAACCAAAATTGATAAGAACCCAGGGTATCACTATCAGGACCGCGGCATTAGTACAGCCCGCATTGGGGTTGATTTTAGAATTGAAGAGAGTGACCAGCCGATATTAGAGGTGCTTTTGCCTACCGAGGCCATCACCAGGACAACCGAGTTTACTGTTATGGCGATTAAAGCCATTACCGGGGTTAGCGCTCAACTCGCTCAAACCGCTACACTCAAGGTCATAGATAACAATCCCGCTAGTCCCTCGCTTTCTGACCCCGATGAGGAAAACACCAAACCAGCCGATGACAATGCGGCGCCCGACCTGGAATGAGCGAACAGAAGCACCGGATTAATCGGCTTATTGTCGAATTGTCGGTTCCCAGTGTGACAGAAGCACCGGATATTCAGGAAGAAATAAGCCGCATCTTCCATCATCAAATTACCGCACTGATTAACCAGGGCTGCTCCGAACTTGTTGGGCCCAACCAGCTTTTTCGCCTGGATACACTTGAACTCGATCTGGGTACGCTTGAGGCTAACCTGCTTGAAGCCCAATTTGTGGACAAAATACAGGAGGCTTTACGCACCTCCCTGACTGATGCTCTGGCTGCCGCGCTAGCCACTCAGAAGCACAGTCCTGAAACACTTTCTTCACTGGCGTTGTTTGAGATGTTTGCGAAAACCGGAAGCCTGCCATGGTGGGCCGACCACAATAATTCGGGGATTTTGTCAGAGCATCTTCAACAACTACTATCTAAACAACCCGCCGCATTTCATCAACACCTCACGGTTTTACTGAGGGATGAAAATATCTGCCAGCGCATCGCCACACACTATAACAATAGTGAACTTGGGCAAATCTGTGGACTGCTTTTACCGGTATACCAGCAAAGTTTTTTCGAAAATATATCCACATTACTTGCGGCTTTAGAAAAAAGTCTAGTCGGTTGTAACTGGTCAGCCAGCAAACAGCGGCAACGCTTCTGGAGTAACTGCCTGCTTTTGGCTGCAATAAATGACAACGATTATTCAAGCCATGAAGCATTTATCCAGACTACACTGGCGCGTTTTGCATCCGAGCTAGGTATTCACCCAAGCGATCTAATTAACGATATTGAAAAGATAGTGCAAAGCGGCGCTCTTAGTAATAGCCAGCAATTCAAGAAGCTACTTGAAGGTATCTCCCAGATCCATTCCAGCCAGGTAAGTTCCAGCAATCCACTTAGCCAGCCACCTGCTCTGACTGAAAATAAACTGATTACCCTACTGCGCCGCTACCCATCAAGCGAAGGGGCGTTAGCAAAAGTTCGGGATGAATTGATTACGTTTTCCAGAGGCTTCTCAGCCGAGGTTCAACGCAACTGGCTGGATACCCTGCAGGCAAACAATAATCAGCTATCTGCCGAGCTAGTGCTCCAACTCATCGATGACTCGACAACCAGACACGGCCTGAATAGTGAACAATGCGCACACTTAAAAAACCTGTTGCATACCTTACCTATGGACACCACGACGACAGCCAGCAATCACGGTGAAGATATAACCGAATTTACGGTTACCAATGCGGGACTGGTTATTTTGTGGCCATTTATAAACAACTTTTTTTCTCATGTTGGGTTACTGGAAAATACGACATTTAAAAGTTTTGCATCCAGACAGCGCGGCGTTGGCCTGCTACAGCTACTCACCACACAGGAGGACATACTTCCTGAGTACTTGCTGGCACTTAACAAATTATTGTGTGGCATGGAGTTAACCCATCCCTTCGACTTTGGTGCGCCACCGAGTAATCAAGAAATAAACGAATGCAACAAACTACTCAAAGCCATCATCGCTCAGGTGCCCATTTTAAACGACATGTCGCCGGAAGGTTTCCGTAGTAGTTTTCTGCTGCGCCCGGGTTTACTTAGCCGGCGAGATGGGGGCTGGGTTTTAAGCGTAGAACGACAATCCTATGACATAGTGTTAGAGCATTTTCCCTGGGGCTGGAATTGGCTCAAACTACCCTGGATGGCAGACCCTTTACAGGTTGAGTGGTAATCCCTGAAGAGGCAGGGTTAAATCGTCTAGCTTTTTAATATTAAACAATCATCATTTATAGACTTAAGGCATAAATACAGTTGAAAATTTTGACGAGAAAGTCAAAAGTTACTGACGGAGCTATTCTTATCGATTCAAAACTCCGACACTTTAAATAGGCTAATAACAGGTTAAACTGTCTAGCTAAGTCAAGATTTTTATAATTAATAGTTACTGATTGCTATCTTAAGAACTTAAGATCAATGGATGTCAGCTAGAAGCATGCTGACATGACGGGAAAGGGAATACTGGCTAGAGGTTAGAACCGGCTTATTGAGAAGATTTATTGAGACACTCGGCTTAGCGCATGTTTTTTATGCATGAACTCGAGCGTTTTGTTATACGTTATAATATACTTTTTTGTCATAATTCTTCTGTATGATGTTTAAATTCCTCAGCATCAAATGGATTTGATGCACCAAAACATCAATAATAAAGACCTCTTCCATGTCTGATATACAAGTGCCTTCGCCTTTTATTTCTGTTCTTTTTTGACTGTAAACTTTAGGCCTGAAATTGATTGTGTATCAATTGATTTATATTCTTATCATCTTTGTTAATAACTATATTATTCTGTTTGCAATCATTATTTATATTGTTATCCATCACTCTTTTCAAGTCCGGCATCTGCGCGTACCTTAGAATCGCATTTAGGACAAATGCCATGGCTAAATTTCGCATGGGAATGCTTAGATATATATGATTCTATTTGGCTCCACGCGCCTTCATCATCTCGAATACTGTGCCAATAAGAGCATATGGGAATAATTCCCTGTAGCGTTTTTATTTCATTCATCACTTTCATTAAATCATGATTGCTTTGATACAACGCTACATTTCTTTTGCGTATAATAGATACGTATATGCTAGTTATGATTGCAATCATTAATCAGGTCAGTAGAGTCAAAGTGCTGGCTCTAAACTTAGAGAGGAAAACTTGCGGTTTATCGCTTATAAGAATGCTGTAGTTTCTACCTGCTATTGTAGTGTGTTCGACGTAGGTGAACCAATCACTTTGTGGATCTTCATTGTTTGCCATTCTATAAAGTAAACTCTTATGAGAGGATGACGAGTTATCGATGAACCTGAATGAAGAAGGGATATAGGTGCCTTTTAACAATGACTGTCAATTATGCCATTAATACGATAAACACCAAGAGCATATCCCCTCAGGTCTTTGCTTTTCTCAAGCACTGATACAGGTAAGTTGTCGCGTTTTAAAACGGGTATGGTAACCAAAATGCCAAATGAATCTTCTTTCTCTTGAACGAGCCTTACTCTGGATGAAGCAGTTAATTCATTATGTTGTGCTGCTTTTAGGAACATCTCTTTTCTTGTCTTACTTGAAGCAATATCATATCCCACTGCAAGTTTATTGCTTGCTAGTGGAACAACGAATTGCACTGAAAAATAAACTTGTCGCTTCGATACTGGTACAATCTGGTCTTCACTGTCCAAAAAATATTCTTTAACAACAAACTAAATCTATTCAGTTTCTAAAATAATACCAAAAAATAGACATTCATATATTATGAAAATATGAGATTCTGTCTATGCTCCTGTTTTGTTGGAATCTAAGCACGCGTATGAATAACAGGAAGTAATCATGATTAAGAACATTATTATGTATTTCATTTCGCTAAAATTAACTTCTTCTTGCGATGCCAGTAAATTAGCCCAATTATCAGAATAGAAATGCCAACCAAATTTGTTTCTAATTTATATGGATAAGCTGGGTATACTAAATTAAATATCAGTACACATGCATAAATGATACTACTAATACCTGCTAAAATCTGAGGCCTGGAACTAAAAGTAATTTTTGAATCGCATTTTGGGCAATAAAGTTCAGTGCCTGTTAATTGAAACCAGGTGGCAGATGGGTTTGTACTTTTACCCACTAGATCAGTTTGTTTTAATTCAGCTTTGCAATTTGGACATTCCATAGTCGCCTCATAATAATATATAAGGAGGCTGTAAAAAAAACGCCAGCCTATAAGTTGATTAAAAATTAGCCTACGAAATAGGCTCGATTAGAAATTTTGAGTCTGTTTTAAATTTGTTCAAGTTCGACCCACTTCCCTAGGTATGTTGAACCCGTGTTCGCCCAGCTGCCTTGATTGCTGCGGCTTTAATTGATTCTGCAATTTCTTCAGCTACTTTGGGGCTCTTCATTGCGCGTACCACGTTTAATCCACCAATAAGTATGCTCAGTATAGCCCAGGCTCGAGCATGACGCTCATCATCTGAGTTGCCCGCAAGTCCGTTAGCCACCAGGCCTGCAATCGTCATCATTTTTTTCTCGAAAACCGTATGCACCTTAGCATCAAAACGCACCACCTCGGGAGTCAGCGTTGCCATTGCGCAACCGCTTTCAAGATTATTGCGGTGTGGTTTACCGAGATAATATTCTGCAAAGGCTTTGACCCAGTCAGCACCGTGTTCACTTTGAAACACGGGTATGCCTTCAATAACTTCATCGAGGCCCGTTGCCAATGCAATTTCGAAGGCACCGTTTTTTGAACCGAAGTGTGAATAAAATGCACCTGACGTTACACCGGCTGCCTTGGCGAGCCCGTCAACACCAATGCCAGCATAACCATGCTTTCGAAAGCCCTGACTGGCCGCTTCATGGATCTTTTGTCGTGTTTGTTCTTTATCAACGCCTTTATGCCGCATAACGTACACCTATAAAGAGGGGCCCTTATTCATGCACTAGATAAGTGAATAAACTAGGGTCGTTAAAAACTATCATATAGTGATCGTTATATTGTATGTGCGCCTATAAATCAAGTTGAATATTAGTCGTATTAACTTTAGACCTGAATTTAAAAAGGTAATGCCTTGATTTTAAATTAGTTTTATAAAAAATATATAGTGATCGTTATTTAGGGGTTGACAAATAACGATCGTTATATAATATAGTTCATATAGTGATCGTTATATAAAATTCGTATATAACGAGATCTGAAACTCGCTGGTGAGCGCAATTTCAAGGCGCTTAAACCAGAAAATATCAACCAGTAAATATAAACCAGTAAATCTAAAATTAAATAGAGGAATAAATAATGTTTAAAAATATGAAGAACGTGTTGTTGGTCTTGGTATTGCTTTTATCCGTGAGCGTATCCGTTGCAAATGCAGCTGAAAAAGTCTGTATGCCGATCGGTGGTCTCGGTATGCCAAATTTTGTTCCACAAAAGGATGGCACGATTACCATCGTCGCGCCACTGACCGGCAGCGTGGCAACAGCATCAGGTACGATAACGACGCAAAGAAAAACCGCAACGGGTTTGGAAATGGATATGGAGCATTATTTCATGACAAAGAAAGGTGGCTTCATGCAGACCAGGGATCTGGGTATTCTTACCGAAGTCAAAGGAAAGAAGAATCGCTACATGATAGAAATTACCTACCATATTCAGGAAGCATCAACATCCGGCGTACTCGCAGGATACAAAGGTAAGTTTCAGAGTTTTGGATTAGTCGATTTAGAAAATCTTAACGGGCTGATTCGCTACAGTGGTGAAATCTGTAAATAAGTATTCCATTAAGTTCATGCAGAATGAGAAGCGAAAAATGAGAAGCGAAAATAATCAAGCTGAGATACCTGTGCGAATGCTTTACACCATGATCCGCGTAACTGATCTTGAGCGTTCAGTGACATTCTATCGGGATGTGTTGGGTATGCGAGAACTGCGTCGTGAAAATTTCACAGCGGGGCGTTTCACGCTTGTATTTGTGGGATATGGCGATGAGACATCCGAGTCAGTGGTAGAGCTTACCCACAATTGGGATGAAGGCAACTACGAACTTGGTAACGGTTACGGTCATGTCGCCCTTGGGGTCAAAGATATTTATGCTGTTTGTAAACGTCTTGCGGATATGAATGTAAAGGTCGTAAGACAGCCTGGCCCGATGACCTATCCCGTGGATGAAACCGGCCACAAAGAACTCATCGCTTTTATAGAAGATCCAGATGGTTACAAAATCGAGCTTATTCAAGAGAAGTAATCTTGACGCAATGATATGTAACTAAATTTTAACCTAAATTTTTTAACTTAATTGAGTGAGTAACATGAGTAAGGGCAGGTCTTTCCATGCCGCATATCTAGTGATTCGTATGTGTTAAGGAAAGGCCTGAGCCTGTTTGTTGCTCACTCTGGATGAGTTTGTTGGGCGATTTCAATTCAGTAAATAACTTAATATCTCTGGATTATTTTTTTCAAAGAAATCTTCAAACGACTCATTTTTTATGAAATGTTTATTCGTTATTGATCGAATTATATCTAGTTTGTCTTTAGGTCTTACTATTTAAAAAATAATTGAAGTAAAATGCTGGCACAAAATATTTGCATTACTTACATCTTTTCCAGAATGCCTGGGATTACTATATAAGTTATAGAGCGCAACCAGAAAATCTAATGCAAGGTTTCTATATCCCCTATATGCGATTGGTTTTGTGCAGCCATATGAACCGCTTTTATCAAAGTTTGAAAAAAAGAATCTCCCTCGTTCGATTAAAGATGATAGTTTAGCGAGTTCATTAGCATTTATTCTATTTCGAGATTTTAGATTTAACTTTAGAAGCATAATTACTTCGATAACTTCTGAATACCACCCCATTATTTGATTAGTATAGTCATCTTCAAATATAAACTTAAAAAATCGAAATTGGACACCCATAATAACAAAAAAATACGATTCTATTAGATCTTTTTTTGTTGAGCCTTAAGTTGTCCTGCTATTAATAAGCCGAACAGTTATAACAATGAATCGTGAGTGTGGTATGTAAAGACTTGCCCCTTTGATTTTCTGATTGATTTTCAGTTTGATAGAATTATAATTTTTAGTGACTTAAGTTTTTCTTAAAGTGTGTGCCTTATCATACTTATCTAATCAATCTTGCATTGCTACGTTTAAAACAATACGTCAGCCAACGGTGTCAAATTAGAAATTTATTCGATGTGCATTTACTTTTTTGCTTATCCATAAATAGGAGTATGATTTAAACAGCCTCTAATAAAAATTGCTAACCGGGCAAAGGAACTCGCATGATAAAAAGAAACCAACATTTGTTAATTTTTGCTGCCGTGATAATCACCGTTGTGCTGATACTTATTTACAGCACACGCCCGAAACCGGTATTGGTACAGGTGCAGGCGGCTGAAATGGGCATAATTGAAGACACGGTTGCCAACACTCGGGCTGGCACGGTGATGCCCTGCCGCCGTGCACAAATGTCGCCTGCAACGGGTGGGCAAATTGCATCTTTATTAATCACAGAAGGGGATCATGTCAAGCAGGGGGATTTGTTGCTGGAATTATGGAACGATGATTTAAAAGCTGAAATCACTCTCGCGCATTCCGAAGCTAAAGCAGCCAGTGCTCGCGCCGACAGTGTCTGTGTGCAGGCAGGCAATGCTGAGAAAAATGCAAAGCGCAAAACACAGTTGCGTAAAACAAAAGCCATTTCAGAAGAGCTGGTAGATCAGTCGGTGGCCCTGGCAAAATCAAGGCGTGCAGATTGTGTGGCATCACGCACCTCGGCGATTGTGAGTAATGAGCGCATTGGAGTTGTTAAGGCCCAACTTGAGCGCACTTTATTAAAAGCGCCGTTTGATGGCGTGGTGGTTGAAGTCAATGGTGAGATTGGTGAATTTGTTACACCCTCACCTCTGGGCATTGTCACATTGCCGGCGGTGGATATGGTTGATCGCAGTTGTTTTTATGTGATGGCTCCCATCGATGAAGTCGATGCACCGGAAATTAAAGCGGATATGCAGGCACGTATTAGCCTGGATGCTTTCAAAGACAGGCGCTTTCCCGCGAAGGTGCGCCGGGTGGCGGACTATGTGCTTGACCGGGAAAAGCAGGCACGCACCGTCGACATAGAAGTGATTTTTGAAAACCCGGATGACATGGTGGAAATGCTGCCGGGTTACAGTGCCGATGCTGAAGTTATTTTAAGAACCCGTAGTAATGTGTTGCGAGTGCCAACCGAATCGGTGATTGACAAACAGCAGGTGTATATTTTCAATAGTGATGCAGGCGCGCTTGAGTTACGCGATGTAAAACTCGGCCTGGCCAACTGGGATCTGACTGAAATTACCCAGGGTGTTAAGCAGGGTGAACTGGTGGTGACCACGGTTGATCGTAAAGGTGTGGCGGATGGTGCCATTGCTAAAATAGAGGGGGCTAAAACTGCACAGGCCGACACTAAAAAGCCGGCAGCAAAATGATCAGGCTAGAGCACATTAATCGCACATTCAAGGTTGGCGATGAGCTGGTGCATGGCCTTGATGATGTCAGCCTGCAACTCAAAGACGGTGACTATGTTTCCATTATGGGGCCCTCTGGTTCAGGTAAGTCTACTTTGCTGAATGTGCTGGGTTTACTCGATCAACCCGATAGCGGCAATTATTTTCTCAATGGCGATGACGTTACCCAGCTGGGCGAGCTGGAGCAGGCCCGGGTCAGGCGGGAAAAAGTAGGCTTTGTTTTTCAGACCTTTCACCTCGTACCTCGTTTAACCGCTGCTGAAAATGTCGCCCTGCCGCTCACGCTGGCGGGGGTAGAACATGAAGAACGAGACCAGCGGGTGAGCGAGGTGCTGGCTTCACTGAGCCTGACGGATCGTAGCCATCATCGCCCGGATCAGTTATCCGGTGGACAGCGTCAGCGAGTTGCCATTGCCCGCGCGGTGGTAACCAAACCAGTCATGCTGCTTGCAGATGAACCCACGGGTAATCTCGATCATGCCTCTGGTATTGATGTGATTAATATTCTGGAGGAGTTGAACACGCAGGGCATCACCCTTTTGCTGGTAACCCATGATGTGGAACTCGGTGAGCGTGCCCAGCGAATTATTCACATGGTGGATGGCAAGGTGCTGCCATGATGCGAGCGAATGATATTGTGCAATTTGCCTTTCATGCCATGCAGGGCTATCGCACCCGCACCTATCTCATGTTGCTGGCGATGGCAATTGGTGTGGCCTCGGTGGTGCTGCTGACCTCGCTGGGGGAGGGGGCACGGCTTTATGTCAGCCAGCAGTTTTCATCCCTGGGCACCCATTTACTTATAATATTGCCTGGCCGATCTGAAACCACCGGTGGTGCTCCGCCGATGATGGGGGAGACACCCCGTGACCTGACCCTACAGGACGTGATGGCCATGAAGAAAAGCCGACATGTGAGGCGGCTTGCACCCATTGTGGTGGGTGCTGCCCCCGTCTCCTACCGTCAGCTTGAACGGGAAGTGATGATCGTTGGCTCGACGGCGAGTCTTTATGAGGTGCGCCAGTTAACTCTGTCTCGTGGGCAGTTTTTGCCGGAGCTGGAAATCACCCGTTCTGCTTCAGTCTGCGTGCTGGGTTTTACCCTGTATCGGGAGTTGTTTGGTAACCAGGCATCATTGGGTGAATGGGTGCGGGTGAGTGATTATCGCTGCCGGGTTATTGGGGTGCTTGAAGAAGAAGGTATGTCCCTGGGGATGGATATGGGGGATGTGCTGATTATGCCGGTGGCCTCCGCGCAGTCATTATTTAATGTAAATTCGGTGTTTCGTGTGCTGGTTGAGGCGCGTAGTGCTGAAGTGCTGGCGCGTGCCCAGCAGGATGTTATCAACATTATTCGCACCCGCCACGATGGCGAAGATGATATTACGGTGCTCTCCCAGGATGCCCTGCTAAGCACCTTTGACCGCATTCTATCCGCACTCACCTATTCACTCGGCGGTATAGCGGCGATCAGTTTGCTGGTGGCGGGCATTATGATTATGAATGTGATGTTGGTGGCGGTGGCACAACGCACCGCCGAAATTGGTTTACTCAAGGCGCTGGGTACGCCCCGTAAACTAATTATTCTGCTGTTTTTAACCGAGTCAGCTTTCCTGTCGATAATGGGTGCGCTGTTAGGGCTGATTATCGGTTTTTCCGGCAATTGGGTGCTGCAACAATATTTCCCCGACTTTCCGTTTGTGGCACCTAACTGGGCCCTGTGGACAGCGGTAGCCGTGGCAGTGGGCACCGGCTTGTTATTTGGTCTGTTACCGGCACGCCATGCCGCCGATCTCGATGCGGTTCAGGCCCTGTCTGGACACTCGTGATGATGAAATTAGCCGACACGATCAATCTTTCTTTCAGTGCCGTGCGAGCCCGTCGACAACGCAGTGGCCTCACCGCCCTGGGCATTGCTGTGGGTATAGCCGCAGTGGTGTTGCTGACGTCAATGGGCGAAGGCCTGCATCGTTTTGTGCTAGGCGAGTTCAGTCAGTTTGGTACCAATCTTATTGGCATAACGCCAGGTAAGGCGACCACCCACGGCATGTCTGGCGCGGTCATGAGTAATGTGCGGCCACTGGCACTGGCTGATGTCATGGCGGTGCGTCGATTGCCCCAGGTGGTTGCCGCCGTGCCACTTATCCAGGGCAATGCGGCGGTTGAAGCCGGGTCACTGCAAAGACGCACGACGGTTTTTGGGGTGGGTCATGAAATGCCTCAGGTATGGCAGTTCAAGGTTTCCGCCGGGCAGTTTTTACCCGATGATGATCCACGCACCGCACGCGCTTTTATTGTCCTGGGCAGTCGAGTGAAGGAGGAGCTTTTTGGCCACGCTATTCCCCTGGGTAAATTTGTACGGGTCGGTGGGTCACGATTTCGGGTGATTGGTGTAATGGAGTCAAAGGGGCAAATGCTCGGTTTTGATCTGGATGATGCGGTGTATATTCCGGCGGCCAAATCCATGGAACTGTTTAATCGGGAAAGCCTGATGGAAATTGATGTGTTATATCAGAATGACCTTGCAGCAGACATGGTGAGCGAACAACTCAAACAGGTTCTCATCGCCCGCCATGGGGATGAGGATTTCACCATCACCACCCAGGAGCAAATGCTCGAAGTGTTAAGTTCGGTGCTGGATATTCTCACCTTTGCAGTCGGTGCCCTGGGTGGCATTTCACTGGTGGTAGGAGCTGTAGGCATTCTCACCATTATGACCATTGCAGTAAAAGAACGCACCACTGAAATTGGCCTGCTCACTGCACTCGGTGCTGAGCGGCGTCAGGTATTGATTCTGTTTCTGGCTGAAGCCATGTTGCTTTCAACCCTGGGCGGTGTGCTCGGTCTTTTGCTGGGTTGGTCGATAGCCGAACTGATTCATTTTTTAGTACCGGCAATCCCGGTGCATACCCCCTGGCAGTTTGCACTGCTGGCGGTGCTGCTGGCCATGATGGTGGGATTATTGGCAGGTGTCGCACCCGCCCGGCGGGCTGCGCGGATGAATCCAGTGGATGCATTGCGTGCTGAATAATGCAATCAAGGGATCAGACACCATGATTATCAATGCTTGAAAGAGGCAAAACAAGGCTTTAACGAGTCTGCCCTCTTGATCCTGGCTCCTCTGACGGGTTGGATCTCAGTTCGATAAAATTATAACTTTTGATGTGTTAGGTTTTTCTTAGCATGGGTGATGAGATGAACGCTCCCAGGAATTCGGCGTCACAATACGCCAAGCTGGTCTTTGTTCTAACAAAAAACTGGACCCGCATAATAATAAAAAACACGATTCTATTAAATTTTTTTTGTTGAGCCTTACGTTGGGTGCCCTTATATTATTAGGGCACCCTTGTATTAATAAGCCGAACAGTTAAAACCATGAATCGTGAATGTGGGATGCAAAGAGCTGATCTTATTCATGTATGTAAAAGTTACAAAATGAAGTTATCAGCCACCACGATCATCATCATTAGTCGCGGGGAAAGGCAGGTGCAGGTTTGGATGATTAAACTCCATATTCTGGTACTCTTTACAACTTTCTTCTGTCTCGAAATAAATGCTCAGATTTCCATCCAGCAAAGAGCAATGATCCATATGATTTTTGACATAATTTCCTGTCATAGGGTCAGTGGTCAT